>LNAP01000095.1_pt1 | contig 85421 bp, 82 predicted proteins | sample 602601 | NCBI WGS metagenome assembly LNAP01 (sample SAMN02440304, study PRJNA202911) | soil metagenome | biome: Subtropical and temperate rainforests or woodlands; isolation source: soil samples (1 kg each in a 20% v/v slurry with milli Q water) were... ...
GCTCGCGGAGTCGGCGCTCGCTTCGGTGCAGCTGCCGGAGCGGCGCATGTTCCTGCTGCAAAACGGTGTATTTGATTCCGTAGAAGGCGCTCGAACGCTGGCTGAGGCTATGAAGGCGAAGGGGCTTGCGGCTACGATCGAGGAAGGGGAAAACTTCACTGTCTTTGCAGGAGTGTCCTCCGATCGGGATGCCGCGCTCCGCGCCAGCCGATTGCTGCAAACAAGCGGGATAGAGGTATATATCAAGCCTTTCGAGCTGCCTGCCGTTCAGCAGGTGCGGTGGACCGCCGCCGAAGGGACGGCCGAACCGCTGGCCGTTTATTTGCAAGAAGGCAGCGGGCTGGTGCAAATGATCGGGGATGTGACGCTGGTGCACCTGGACGGCGAGGCGCCGGTCGCGCCGGAGCCATCCACGATCGAAGCGGTGAAGGGCGCTCACCGCGCTTTAACGGAAGCTTCACCCGGCGCGGAAGGGGGGCTGCCTGCCGATGCGCAACCGGTCGTGAAGCGGATGGACGATGCCGCGCGCACCGCGGTCGTGGCTTTGGAAGAATATGCGGCGCATCCGGATCATGCGTATTTGTGGAGCGCTCAAAGCGCGCTGATGGATTACATTATCGCGGAGAAGCAGCTGCTGACGATGATTGCCGCGAGGTAAGGAAAGAGGCAATCCCTAAGTTGTGCCGGCGTTCATTCGCCGGCGAAGGAAAGGGATTGCCTCTTTTTATTTTTTAATGCTTGGCTGTTTTTTTTCGTCAGCGGATGCGACATAACGGGCTTCGGAAGCGCGCAGCTGCCGATCTACCATCGTCGCCATCTCCGCCCGGGTCACGAAGCGATTGGGGCCGAAAATCCGCTCCGAGACACCCTGCACGATTCCGCTTGCGGCCAGGCGTATAATGGCTTCGTACGCCCAGTTCGAGCGGGTGATGTCCGTAAACGCGATGTTTGCATCGGAGTCGCTTTCGAGCTGGAGCAGACGGTCCATCACCGCCGCCGCTTCGGTGCGTGTTACAGGCATGTCTGGACGCACCGTGCCGTCGGGGTAGCCCTGGATAACGCCGCTCTTGACCGCAGCGTTCATCACGCCGAACGACCAATGCCATTCAGGCAAATCGAGGAAATCGTGAGCGCTCGGGGACGGCGAAGGAAGCTCCGTATCGGAGAAGTCGGTTTCTCCATAAACGCTGTCGGACACCGATGCGTCTTCACCTTTCACAGGAACAACCTCGGCCAATCGGACCCGGTTTTTCTCCTTCAGTCCGAACGCCCGGTCTGCGATCGCGACGAGCTCCGCCCGGGTAAGCGGGCGGTTCGGATAGAAATTGCCGTCGTACCCATTGGCGATCCCTTGTTCATTCAGCCGCAGAATCGATTCCCGCGCCCAGTGCCCGGCGACGTCGCGGAATTTCGGCGGCACGTATTGCGCGATGCCGTTGGCGATCCCGAGCGCATACAGTGCCCTAATGCGTGGATCCGCCAGCTTCTGCGCATCGCTTTGGTTGGACAAGAAGGCCGTTTCCACCAAAATGCTGGGAATATTCCCCATTCGAACAACGTATGCCGAGCTCGGTACAAGTCCCCGATCGACGTTGGGTACCTGCTCTAGCATGCTGTTCAGCACCAACTGAGCGAGCCGGCGGTTTTCCGGCGTCAGCATTTTCATCTCTTCGCTTGCAGGATATTGCGGATTCGGATGGCCGGCGTCGTGATAAAGCACCATCGAGCCGGCCACGGAGGCTGACGGGTGCGCATTCGCGTGCACCGACACGAAGAGGTCCGCCTCCGCCTCCTTCGTTAATTCCACCCGTTCTTGGAGCGATAGCGACGTATCGCCTGGTCGAGTCAGCATCACTTCGTAGCCTCGTTCTTCCAGAAGATCCGCTAGAATCAAAGATATGTTCCTGTTTACCGTTTTTTCATAAAGCCCGTTGATGCCGACTGCCCCCGGATCCGAGCCGCCATGGCCCGCGTCGATCACCACTTTCGCGGCGTGTCCTATGTATGGAGACGCAGTTACGCTGACCGCAACCGCAAGCAATCCTATTCCTAGCAACCTTATCAAGCTAATCCCTCCCGAACCTTATTCTACTTGGCGAGAAAGGGCTTGTAAGCAGGTAAGATGTACTAATTGTGCTGATTCTTTCGTAGCTTTCTCTTCTCTCAAATCTGTTTTTGCCGTTATAATAGGTAAACTGAAATGCAGACAGGAGTATCCGAAACGATGAAAAAGAACAATCTAACCTTACTAGTTGTATTAGTGGCAGGACTGTTGGTCGGCACCATCCTTGCGGAGCTTGTCGCGGACGTGCCGGCGCTTTCCTTCCTGTCGAAGTCGGCGGATATTCGTTGGGAGCCGAGGGCGGATCTGCAGGTGATCGCCTACGATCTGAGACTTGTCGTTTCCCTTAATTTGGCGAGTATGATCGGGCTGGCTGGAGCGTTTTGGATTTATCGCAAAATGTGAAGGGGGTGTGCGGACGTTGGAGCAGCAAGCCACATTGATTTTAGCCTCCTCTTCGCCGCGCAGACAGGAGCTGATACAAACGCTGGGTCTGCCGGTCGTGATTCGCGCAAGCTTGGCGGACGAGACGGTGGAGCCCGGGCTGTCGCCCTCGCAAATCGTCGAAACGCTGTCGCTGCGCAAGGCGGAGGCGGTTGTAAGCTCGCTAACCGGCGAGGAGGGCGACGTCGTGATCGGTTCCGACACGATCGTCGTGCTGGACGGGCGCGTTCTCGGCAAGCCCAAAGATGAGACGGACGCCGCGGAGATGCTCGGCAGTCTTCAAGGTCGGGCTCACGAAGTGTTCAGCGGCGTCGCGGTCGTGGACGTGCGAACGGGTCGGGCGGTGACGGCTCATCGTCGAACGAAGGTGTATATGAAGCCGCTTGATGCGGAGCAAATCCGGCGTTACATCCTTACGGGAGAGCCGCACGACAAGGCTGGAGCATACGGCATCCAAGGGATGGGCGCAACGATTGTGGAGAAGATCGAAGGCGATTATTTCACCGTCGTCGGTCTGCCGCTGGCGCTGTTGACGGAGCTGTTGGAGCGGTTTTACATTCGCGTTTTGTAATATAGCGGTAAAATTTTCCGCTATGCTCAATTTCTGCTTGTTCCTCCGCAATTCGGTCTTTTATAATGAGTTCACCTTATGATCGACGAAGAAAGAGGGGAGCTTATGAACGAGCAGCCATTGCTGATGAAGGAGGTACCTGCCGAGGAGCGGCCGCGGGAACGAATGGCGGCCCACGGTGCGGGCAGCGTCAGCAATGCGGAACTGCTTGCGATTTTGCTGCGCACAGGGACGCGCAGCGAATCCGCGGTGACGCTCGCCCATCGGATTTTACAGCAATGCGGGGGGCTTAGGGGACTGACGGCAGCCGGTCTCGACGAGCTACGCGGGGTGAGGGGAGTCGGCACCGCGAAGGCGCTGGAGATTCAAGCGGCCCTTGAGCTCGGGCGGCGGCTCGCGCGGGGAACGGGAGAGGAGCTTCCTGTCATTCGATCTCCGAAGGATGTCGCAAGCCTTGTGATGGAGGACCTTCGTTATTTGCAGCGGGAGCATTTTGTATGCCTGTTTCTGAATACGAAAAATCGGGTTTTGGCCAGAGAGACGCTGTCGATCGGCAGCTTGAGCAGCACCATCGTGCACCCGAGAGAGCTGTTTCGCGCCGCCGTGAAGCGGAGCGCCGCTTCCGTCGTTTGCGCGCACAACCATCCGAGCGGGGACCCGACGCCGAGTGCCGACGACATTGAGCTGACGAATCGGCTCGTGGAAGCGGGCCGTATTATGGGGATTGAGCTGCTCGATCACCTCGTGATCGGGGACGGTCGGTTTACGAGTTTGAAGGAGCAAGGCTACATGTAATATAATAGTAAGGATTGTCCACTTCAGGGATTGCGCAGAAGGGAGAAATACAACCATGTTCGGTGGTTTCAGCACGAGGGATCTCGGTATCGATCTCGGCACAGCGAACACGCTTGTCTATGTGAAAGGCAAAGGGATTGTCGTCAGGGAGCCGTCGGTGGTTGCCCTGCGTACCGATACGAAAACGATTGAAGCGGTAGGAGAGGCCGCGAAGCGAATGATCGGGAGAACTCCGGGCAACATTCGCGCCGTTCGTCCGATGAAGGACGGCGTTATCGCCGATTTCGAAACGACGGCTACGATGATTAAATATTTTATTAAGCAGGCGCAGAAGCAACGGTCTTTTTTTCCGCGTCATCCGAGCGTGTTGGTGTGCGTACCTTCCGGCATTACCGCCGTAGAGAAGCGGGCTGTTGAGGACGCGACCCGCCAGGCGGGGGCGAAAGAAGCATACACGATCGAGGAGCCTTTCGCGGCGGCGATCGGCGCAAATCTGCCCGTCTGGGAGCCGACCGGCAGCATGGTCGTAGATATCGGCGGCGGTACGACGGAGGTGGCCGTCATTTCCCTCGGCGGAATCGTGACGAGCCGTTCCATTCGCGTTGCGGGCGACGAGATGGATGAAGCCATCATCCAATATATTAAGCGAAACTATAATTTAATGATCGGGGAGCGCACGGCGGAACAGCTGAAGATGGAGATCGGGACCGCGGCGCATTCGAACGACAAGGAATCGGTGGAAATTCGCGGCAGGGATCTCGTGTCGGGACTGCCGAAGACGATCTCCGTCACGACGGAGGAGGTGGCCGAGGCGCTGTCCGATACGGTTCAATCGATCGTTGAGGCGGTGAAGGTGACGCTCGAGAAGTGTCCTCCGGAACTGGCTGCAGACATCATGGATCGGGGTATCGTGCTTACGGGGGGAGGGGCGCTCTTGCGCAACCTGGATAAACTGCTCGCCAAAGAAACAGGAATGCCCGTAGCCGTAGCCGAAAATCCGCTCGATTGCGTCGCAATCGGAACCGGCAAAGCGCTCGAAAACATTCATCTGTTTAAGACGAAGACCGGTTCCGGGATGCGCTCCCGAAGATAAAGGCGGTCATCATCGCGAGCGACTCGAATGGTTTTAATTCGCTTGTGAGAGGTGCGAAACTGATGTTTAAGCTTATGGGGAATAAGCGGCTGTTTATTTTACTTGCCGCCATCATGTTTTTTATAGCGTTAATGGGCTTCTCGTTGAACGGCCGGGGCCAATTGACGTGGCCGGAGAAATTTGTGACGGACACGATCGCGTTTGCCCAAGGCCTCATTTACAAACCGGTGAGTTCTGTCGCCGGTTTTTTTGAGGATGTGCGTAGATTAAAGACGGTCTATGAGGAAAATCAGGCGCTGCGGCTGACGCTTGCGCGTTATGCGAGGGATACGGCCCGGTTGAACGACTTGGAGGCGCAGAACGAGCGGCTGAAGGAAGCGCTTGAGTTTACGGAACGGCAGAAGCTTGCGAATACGTATCAATACCGGATCGCGGAAGTGATTGCCGAAAGCCCCGACAGGTACAATCAAGTGGTAAAGATCAATCTCGGGGAGCGGGACGGGATCCGTATCGACATGGCGGTGACGACCGTCGACGGGCTGATCGGCCGCATTGTGCAGGTGACGCCGTTCACATCAAACGTGCAGCTGATAACCGACCTGAACGGGCCGGAGGGAACGGCGAAAGGTATTTCTGCCACCGTCCAGGGCGGAGAATCGTTCGGAATTATTGAAGATTTTCATGCAGAAGATGGGACGCTGCTGATGACCAAGATCGATCAGAACGATCCGCTCAAGCCCGGTGATCTTGTCGTTACCTCCGGCTTAGGGGAATTGTTTCCTCGCGGAATCGTCATCGGCACCGTTTTAGAGCGGAGAGTCGGAGATTTTGGGCTGACGCATACGGCATCCATACGTCCGGCGGCGGAATTTACCCATCTGCAGGAAGTGTTTGTCGTTCAGACACCGGAGCTGGTCGAACCATGACGCTAAAGCGCTGGCTGTCAATCACGCTCCTATTGTTCACATTATTTGTAGTGGAGGGAAGTTTGCTTCCTTGGATTATCCCGCCTTCGTGGCGCTACGATATCCTCTTATATCCTAAATTTGTGCTCGTCGGGGTTATTTACGTAGGAATGCTTCACCATCGGTACACAGGGGCGCTGTACGGTCTGGCTTTCGGGATGCTCCAGGATATTGTGTTTTACGGACATATGCTCGGTTTGAATTCGTTCACATACGCGATCGCGGCGTATACCGCAGGTTTGTTGCTGAGACCGAGCGCTTTGAATTTATTTTCCGTTTTTATCGTGCAGATGTGCGGGCTGTTCTTATACGAGCTTTCCTCCTACGCGCTCTATCGGTTGTTTAGCGTAACGGACGTCGAATTCCGCTGGTCCTTCCTGCACGGTATGCTGCCCAGCCTGCTGCTAAGTTTCTTTTTTGCATTGGCGATTTATATTCCGGCCCGCATGTTTCTGGAGCCGGCCAAGGTTCGGAATTCAGGGGAGGAATAAAGCACTTGCCTCGCGAATTTCGATGCCGCGCAGCGCTTCTTGCAGGAATTCAGGTCGCCGAGGCCGAATGGTATAGGCTGAAAGGGAGGGCGTACCGTCCGTGAAGTCACCGTCGAAATCGTTGGTCACGATTAAAGGGATTAAAGAAGGTCTTTTATTCATATTGGAAGAAACGGCTCCGTTTGAAGATGTTTTGGCGGAGCTAGCATATACACTGCAGCATACGCACAGCTCGTTTCTGAACGGTCCGCTCGTGCACGTGCATGTTCGTCTTGGCAAACGGCAGGGGACCGACAAGCTGATCGGAATGGTTCGCGAAGCGTTCTCCGGCAGGGGCAATTTGATCGTTCAATCCGTTACTTCTGACGAGCCAACCCGCGAAGCGGCCGAGGCTGGCGGGGCACTGAAGCTCGGGGCTGGGATGAAGCGGATAGCGGGGATCGTCCGGTCCGGGCAGGTGCTTCATTGCAACGAGGATGTGCTGTTCCTCGGAGATGTGAATCCGGGCGGGACGATATCGTCCAAAGGAAACATTTTGGTGCTCGGTTCGCTTCGCGGAATGGCTCACGCCGGCGTTGACGGGTTTGAGGAGGCTGTCATCGCGGCTTCGCATCTGCGCCCCACACAGCTGCGAATCGCGGGCGTCGTGTCCAGGCCGCCGGATGAGTGGGGGTTCCAAGAGGCGTTTATGGAATTTGCGTTTTTGCGAGACGGCGTCATGGAGATCGAAAAGATACACCAGCTGCACCGGCTCCGGCCGCTGATTGGGACAAGCAAAGGAGAGTGAGACCCTATGGGAGAGGCGATCGTCGTAACATCCGGCAAGGGCGGGGTCGGCAAGACAACTACATCAGCGAATGTGGGGACCGCACTGGCGCTGTTGGGCAAAAAGGTATGCATGGTCGATACCGATATTGGCCTCCGCAACTTAGACGTGGTGATGGGGCTTGAGAATCGGATTATTTATGATTTGGTGGATGCGATTGAAGGTCGATGCCGTTTGCAGCAAGCCATGATTAAAGATAAACGCTTCGAGGAGCTTTACTTGATTCCAGCCGCACAAACGAAAGACAAGAACGCCGTATCGCCGGAACAGGTGCGGGAAGTCGTGCTGGAATTGAAGAAGGATTTCGATTTTGTCATTATCGACTGCCCGGCAGGCATTGAGCAGGGTTTTAAAAACGCGGTCGCCGGCGCAGATAAGGCGATCGTCGTCACAACGCCGGAGAAAGCGGCCGTCCGGGACGCCGACCGCATTATCGGGCTTCTTGAAAAGGATCGGATGGAGCCGCCGAAGCTGATCGTCAACCGCATTCGCGCAAACATGATGAAAAGCGGGGATATGCTCGATATCGACGAAATTTGCGCGGTGCTGGCCATCGATTTGCTGGGGCTCGTACCGGACGACGAGTACGTCATTAAAGCGGCGAACAGCGGGGAGCCAACCGTCATGAATCCGAATTCGCGCGCGGCGATCGCTTATCGCAACATTGCCCGCCGTATTTTGGGCGATACGGTGCCGCTTATGCCGCTTGAGCAAAAGCTCGGCATGCTTCAGCGGCTGAAGAAATTTTTCGCAGGATAAAGAAGGCAGCCTATGCTTATGATGCTTGCTAAGAAACTGAAATGGATTGATTGGTCGATCGTCATTATTCTGGGGCTGTTTATGGTCATCAGCACGCTGACGATCCGCAGCGCCACGATGAACAGCACGGGATTTCAGGGGATGGAGTATCGGCAGCTGATCAATTACGCGCTCGGATTTATCGTCCTGGCGACGGCAGCTATGACGAATTACCGGCTGCTCGTCAAGAACGCCATTTATTTATACGTTCTCGGCGTTCTTTCGCTCGTTGGCGTATACTTCTTCGGCGTTATTATCAACGGTGCCAGAGGCTGGTTCCAGCTGCCCGGCTTCGCTCTGCAGCCGGCAGAGCTGATGAAGCTGTTCCTGATCATCATGGTAGCTTACTATTTGTCCAGAAGAGGCGGCGAACCGCTTCGGCTGGTCGAAGATGTTCTGCCTACGGGTCTTATCACCTTCGTGCCGTTTGCGCTCGTGCTGATCCAGCCGGATCTCGGAAACGCCATCATTTATGTCGTTATTTTGATCGGCATGTTCTGGATTGCGAATGTGCGCTACGTGCATGTGCTTGCCGGGATCGGCATCGCCGCCGCATTCATTGCGGGCGTTATTTTTCTGCTCACGGCCTATCACGACCCGATTGAAGATTTTCTGCAGGAGCACAATTCCGGTCATTGGATGGAGCGGGTGGACGCTTTCTTATATCCGGAGGAGGCGTCCGACGACGAGACGTACCAGCAGCGGAATTCCAAACGTGCTATCGGCTCTGGAGCATTGTTTGGGGAAGGATACATGCAGGGAGATTCTGTTCAGAAAGGATTTATCCCGTATACGTATTCCGATTCCATTTTCGTCGTGATCGGGGAGGAGTTCGGCTTCCTCGGATCGTCGGTGCTGCTGCTGCTGTATTTTTTGCTCATTTACCGGCTCATTCTCATTTCGATTCACAGCTCGGATCAGAGCGGAGCCTATATGATTATCGGCATTGTTTCGATGTTCGTGTTCCAAATTTTCCAAAACATCGGCATGTTCCTCGGGATTTTGCCGCTCACGGGCATCACGCTGCCGTTCATTTCCTACGGAGGATCTTCGCTGCTTATTAATATGTTCTGTATCGGTTTGGCGCTAAGCATTCGCGTCCATGTCGATGAACCGCTCGACGAATTGCACGGCTAATGAACGAACGCTCGCATATGGCGGGCGTTTTTTTTGCTGCTTGTCTCATATCCGGGATGGACAACTCATAGGATGAAGTAACGAGGCAGCAATGCCTGGATGAGTCGTTCGGGGAGGGGCGGTTGCGCATGGACGGAAAAGACGAGCTTCGGCGCAGAAGGCAGGATCGGATTCGACAGCTGCTGAAGGGTCGAGGCGACCGGTACGCGGGAGGCGGCTATGATTACGCGTACGATCGGGAGCGGAGACTCAGGGAGGACCCTGAATACGTGTGGAATCAATACGGAAATCCGTGGCGCAGAGGATCGACGATCGAGCGATCCGTTCGGCGAAAGACGGTTGCTTCCCTCGTCGTGTTTGCGGCGGTATGGGCTATGTTCCAATGGAATCATCCGCTGTCGGTAAAAGGACAAGAAGCGGTTAAGAGCGCGCTGTCTCAAGAGCTGCAGCTGTCGGAATTCGCTTCTTGGTACGAGGACAAGCTTGGCGAAACGCCGGTTTTTATTCCCGTGCTGGAGCGTTCCTCCGGCGAGGCGCAGCGGGCGTCCACAGAGCCTTCGCAGCGTACATATGTCAAGCCGGTATCCGGCAATGTGATCGAGCCGTTCGGAAGCGTTCGCTCCGGAGCAGGCGTGGTTGTGCGAACCGCTTCCGGGGAGCATGCGGTGGCGATGGATACGGGACTTGTCGTATTCGCTGGGGAAACGTCCGATACCGGACAGACGGTCATCGTACAACATCCCGGCGGCGTTCAAACCGTATACGGGTATTTGTCGGAAACCAAGGTTGCGAAGGACGATTGGGTGGAGCCGGGAGAAATTGTAGGCATCGTTCGATCGATCGGCGAAGGTGAGCGGGACGGCGTTTTTTACTTTTCGATAAAGAAAGGAAACAGCTTTGTGGATCCGACCGATGTGGTGGCGATATAACGAATGGCTGGGGGTGCGGTTCCGCATTCACCCGCTGCTTACGGTCTTTATGTTTCTTTCCGCACTCACTGGGCGTTTCATAGAATTAATTATGCTCTTCGGCATCGTCCTTATTCATGAGCTGGGCCACGTCGCAGCGGCCAGGCATTTCGGCTGGAGGGTCAGAGATATTGTGCTGACGCCGTTTGGCGGAGTAGCCGTAACCGATGAGGCGGGTTCGGTTCCCGCAAGGGAAGAGGCCGTCGTTGCCTTGGCGGGTCCCGCGATGAACGCGCTAATGATCGCTTTCGCGTTCGTGATGGGTGAGGCGGGCATTTGGACGCATGCGTGGAAAACGTATTTTGTGCAAGCGAATTTGACCTTGATGCTGTTTAATTTGCTTCCGATCACTCCACTTGACGGGGGCAAGCTGCTGCACTCGGGACTCAGTCTCCTTATACCGTTCTATCGTACACTGAAGTTCACTGCGGCGTTCTCGCTTCTGGCGAGCTCCGCGATCGTCGGCGCGGCGATGAGCCGCTTGGGAGCGGGGGGGCTGGAGCTGAACCTTCTCCTCGTCGGATCGTTCCTCATGTATTCGAACTGGACGGACTTCAAGACGGCCCCCTATGTATTCTTGCGATTTCTAATGCATAGGGGAAAACGGGTGGCGGAATGGACAAGGCTTGGCCGCCGAGTCAGTCCGATTACAGTCCGAGGCGGTGAACGGTTGAGCGCCGTCGTTCGGCTGTTGATGCGGGAGAAGCTTCATCTCATCGTCATTTTGAACCGGCAGGGTGCGGTCGAGGCGGTCGTTCCCGAGCTGATCTGCACGAAGCATTACATCGAACAACAGCAGAACCGTGCAGTCTCGGAGCTTTTCATGTAAAATACAGAATACGAAACTAACGTGAAAAGGAGGAATCCCCTTCCTTGAAACAGATCGTGGTGCACGGTCATCGGGACGAAACGACAGTAGCTCTATTGGAGGACGGAAAGCTGGCGGAATTTTATGTGGAGCGTCCGAACGTTCGCAAGCTTGTCGGGAATATTTACAAAGGCCGTGTCGTCAACGTGCTTCCCGGCATGGGCGCAGCGTTCGTTGATATCGGCCTTGAAAAAAATGCGTTTCTCTACATTGACGACCTGCTTCCTGCTCATCTGGAACAACAGCCGAAGGTAAAGCCTCCGATTGATACGCTTGTAAAAAAGGGCGATGAATTCGTGGTGCAGATCGTTCGCGAACCGGTAGGGACGAAAGGGGCGCGGGTAACGACGCATTACGCGCTCACGGGACGTTGGCTTGTATATATGCCGGAAGCGGGTTATGTGGCGCTGTCGAAGCGCATTGAAGGCGATGACGAGCGCAAGCGTTTGAAGTCGTTCGGCGATCGGCTTTGCCGCGGCCGGGAGGGCGTGATTCTGCGAACGGTGGCAAGCGGGGAAAGCTATGAGGCGCTCGAAGGCGACATGGACATGCTTCGCGCCCGTTGGGAGCGAATTGCGGCGGAGGGAAAGCGCGCCAGAGCGCCCCGCGAAATGTACCATGATGTGGAGCTGGTCCCCAGGCTGATCCGGGATATCGTGACGGAAGAGACGGACGAGCTTGTCGTCGACCATGAAGAGCGTCTGAGAGAAGCGCGCCGGATGCTGCAAACGGTGGCGCCGAATTTGTTGGGCCGCGTGAAGCTGCACGAAGGGCCCAAACCGATCAATGAATTGTACGGTGTCCGAGAACAGCTGGAAAAATCGTTTGAAGCGAAACAGTGGCTGTCTAGCGGCGCGTATCTGGTCATCGACCAGACGGAGGCGTTGACGGTCATTGATGTGAATACGGGGAAATATACGGGGACGACGAATTTAGAGGAAACCGTCTTTGCCACAAATATTGAAGCGGCCCGCGAAATCGCAAGGCTGCTCCGGCTTCGAGATATCGGCGGAATTATCATTATCGATTTCATCGATATGGAACGCGAGGAGCATCGGCAGCAAATTATGGAGGAGCTGGAGAAAGCGGTTCGCGGCGACCGCACGAAGGCGCACGTCGTCGGCTGGACGAAGCTCGGTTTGCTTGAAATGACCAGGAAGAAGGTCAGGGACCATAAGGATATGCTGTTCTTTCATGCCTGCAAGCATTGTGGCGGAAGCGGCAGGGTGCGGTCCTCCGCTCTCCGGTAACAATTCCCGCCTATTAAAATCATTGCATATGTACGGGGATTGTGCTAGTATACTCTAGTGCGTCGTCTAACGACCACCGCGCTTGTCGGGTTTGAAGCGTCCGATTCGTCGGCCACCCGTACGAGGCGAGTCTTACAATATGAGGGAGGTGCAACAGATGTACGCAATTATCGAAACGGGCGGTAAGCAGTACAAGGTAGAAGAAGGCAGTGTGATCTACATCGAGAAGCTTGATTCCGCAGAAGGCGATCAGGTAACGTTTGATCGCGTTTTGGCCGTCTCCGGCAAGGACGGACTGAAGGCGGGCGAGCCGTTCGTAGCGGGCGCAACGGTTACGGGTAAGATCGAGAAGCACGGCAGAGGCCAGAAGATCATCGTCTTCAAGTACAAGGCGAAGAAGAACTACCGTAAAAAGCAAGGCCATCGTCAACCGTACACGAAAGTAACGATCGAGAAAATCCAAGGCTAAGGCTAGGAACCGTTCTTGATTCGGGTACACGTGGACAGGGATCGGGAATCCGGCGCCATCCTCGCTTTTCGGATAGACGGCCATGCGCTGTTTGCGGAGAAAGGCAAGGACATCGTCTGTGCAGGCGTCTCCGCGGTGACGGTCGGCACGGTGAATGCGGTGGAGTCGGTCCTCGGCGTCGAGTTGGACGCGCTGATGGACGAAGGCAAGCTGCATGTTTCGGTGCCTGCGGACATTCCTGCGGATCGATACGGATCCCTGCAGTTGTTGTTAGAATCTATGGTGGTCATGCTGCAGACGATTGAAGAATCGTACGGAGCACATATACGTATTCAAGAACATCAATTATGAAGGAGGTCGACACCATGTTGAAATTGAACCTTCAGTTGTTCGCTTCCAAGAAGGGCGTAGGCTCGACGAAGAACGGCCGCGACAGCATCGCGAAGCGGCTTGGCGTGAAGCGTGCGGACGGTCAGCTCGTAACGGCGGGCAGCATTCTTGTGCGCCAGCGCGGTACAAAGATCCATCCGGGCAACAACGTCGGCATCGGTTCGGACGACACATTGTTCGCGAAGATCGAAGGCGTCGTGAAGTTCGAGCGTTGGGGACGCGATCGCAAGAAAGTCAGCGTCTATGCAGCGGATGCGGCTCCGGTTGCCGCTACGCTTGAGAAATAAAAGTCGGAAGCAAAAAGTGTCCCGGCCGGCAGGCTGGGACGCTTTTTTTTGCTGTTCTGCAAGGAAATGTTTGGTATACTGAGGACAAACCGTCTGTACTCAGACAATGAAACGGGGAAATACGCAGTATGAAGCGAGTGGACGACGTCTCACGCGAAACTCTGCAATTTCAATTGGACGAACGGCGGCAGCTGTGGATCGATACACTCAGCCATGCGCGCCACGACTGGCTGAACGATTTGCAGCTCATCTTGGGATACGTTCAACTAAAGAAATATGATAAGATCAGCGGCTGCGTGGATATGCTAAAACAAAGATTGGCTCGGGAGAGCCGGACGGGAAGGCTCGGGAATCTGGGGCTGATCGAGCTGCTGTTAACCTATCGAGCTGCCAAGCTGCGGCCCTTTCGCATGGAATGGGGGCTGGACGACGGGCTCGATCTTCGCGGCCTGCCGCATGTGGGCGAAGTGGCAGGTGCGGCGGTAGGCTTGCTGCTCTCGGCAGTTGAAGCCGCTGCAGAAGGCGCTGTGCGCGGGACGGATAACGCGTTGGATTGCTTCTTTTATCAGAAGGAGACAGATGCTGCGCTGCACGTATGCTTTCAATATGAAGGCTCTTACGATCAAGCAGCGCTGCTTCGGCGATTGGAGGAGATCCGGCGTCTTCTGAACAAGGAACGCGCCGCATGCCGGATTTCGTGTGAATGTCGCCAAGCCGGCATGGAAATCGGGCTGAGAATTGGTTACATGTGACGCAACAGGAGGAACTTTATGTTTGTAGATAAAGCAAAAATATTCGTCAAGGGCGGGGACGGCGGCGATGGAATCGTCTCGTTCCGGAGAGAGCTCTACGTACCCGAGGGAGGGCCTGCGGGTGGAGACGGCGGTGATGGCGGGGACGTCATTTTCCGGGTCGATGAGGGGCTGCGGACGCTGATGGATTTCCGTTACCAGAAGCATTTCAAGGCGCCGAAAGGGGAACGCGGCAAGCCGAAGTCGATGCACGGAGCGAATGCGGAAGATATGATCGTGCGCGTGCCTCCGGGCACCGTCGTGATCGACGACGATACGCAGGAAGTGGTTGCGGACTTGACCCGTCACGGCCAAGAGGTAGTCATCGCCCGGGGCGGCAACGGGGGACGGGGGAACACGCGCTTTGCAACGGCGCTCAATCCGGCGCCCGAAATTGCGGAGAATGGCGAGGAAGGCCAAGAGCGGTGGGTCGTTCTTGAGCTTAAGGTGATGGCGGACGTAGGTTTAGTAGGCTTTCCGAGCGTCGGGAAATCGACGCTGTTGTCCGTCGTTTCGGCGGCGCAGCCGAAAATCGGCGCTTACCATTTCACGACGCTGACGCCGAATTTGGGCGTCGTCGACATGCAGGAAGGGCGCTCGTTCGTGATGGCGGATTTGCCGGGGCTGATCGAAGGAGCTCATCAGGGAGTCGGTCTTGGCCATGAGTTTCTTCGACATGTGGAACGAACGCGGGTCATAGCGCATGTGGTCGATATGTCGGGGACCGAAGGACGCGACCCTTACGACGATTGGGTAGCCATCAACGAGGAGCTTCGGCTTTACAATGAGAAGCTGGCGGATCGGCCGCAGGTCGTCGTTGCGAACAAGATGGATATTCCGGAGTCGGAGCTGTATTTGGAGGAGTTTCGCGAGAAACTGGCCCAAAACGGCCATGGGGAGTTGGAAATTTTTCCGATTTCCGCGGCGACGAGACAAGGCATCCGCGAGCTGCTATTCCGATTGGCCGATTTGGTGGAATCGATACCCGTTGCGCCGCTTGTGGAAGAAACGCCGGAAATTGAGACGCGGAAGGTGTTCACGTATGAAGGCCGCAGCCGCGACGACGAATTTACGATTCGCCGCGAGAACGACACGTTTATTGTAGAAGGAGAGGCGATCGAACGGCTCGCCAAGCGTACGAAGTTCGGCACGTATGACGCGATGCAGCGTTTTTCGCACATTCTCCGCAAGATGGGGGTCGATCGCGAGCTTCGCAAGCGCGGGGCGCAGGACGGCCACTTCGTACGAGTCGGGGAATATGAATTTGAGTTTGTCGAACATGAATAGAGCTGTCCGGCGACCGTTACGTGTCGCCGTTTTTTTCTTTGCACGGTCTATTGCCGCACGGGGATACTTTCGATATAATGTCCACTATGGGAAAACAACAGTCTACTCCGAGAGGACGAATGGCACTTGTCCCAATCGAAGATGTATAAGCATTCAGAACCGATTCCGTTCTATCTCGTCCGTGAGGATGTTTTGCCGGAGGCGCTGGTGAAGACGCTGCAGGTGAAGAACCTGCTGGCGTCCGGCGAGCTTAAGACGGTGAATGAAGCGACGGAGAAGGTTGGAATGAGCAGGAGCGCTTACTACAAGTACAAAGACGGCATTTTCCCGTTGAATCGTCTGGAGCGGGAACGGATCGTAACGGTATCGATCGATCTGGAGCACCGGTCCGGCGTCCTGTCGCGGGTGCTGGGGCTCGTCGCTTCGTTCGACGGCAACGTGCTTACGATTCATCAGACCATTCCTCTTCAGGGGATGGCGAACGTCGTGTTGTCCATTGAATTAAGCGAAACGGCCGGTTCCCCGGAAGAGCTGCTGGAGGCTGTGCGCTCGCAGGCGGGCGTACGCCGCGCGGTCATGATCGGGCATGGCTGAGCAGGAAGTAGAACAGGATTGGCGTTCATCCGTGCGGTCTCGCCGTATGGATAGATAGAGGAGGAGTGGACATATGGAAACGATACGAATCGGACTTATGGGTCTCGGCACGGTTGGGTCCGGCGTTGTGCGGATTTTAAAGGATCATCAAGAGGATTTAATCCGGCAAACCGGTTCAAGCATCGTTATTAACAAGGTGCTGGTGCAGAACGTCGGAAAGGCAAGGGATTCGGACATTGCTCAGGAGCTGCTGACGACCGACCCGCTGTCCATCGTGAACGATCCCGAAATCGACGTCATTGTGGAGGTTATGGGCGGAATCGTGCAGACGAAGTCGCTCATCGAACGGGCGCTCAAGAACGGCAAGCATATTGTAACGGCCAACAAAGACTTAATGGCGCTTCACGGCGCGGAGCTGCTCGCGATTGCGGCCGAAAACGGTTGCGATGTGTTTTACGAAGCGAGCGTTGCGGGCGGCATCCCGATCATCCGGGCATTGACCGAAAGCTTTTCGTCGGACCGCATTACGAGGATGTTCGGCATTGTGAACGGAACGACGAACTACATTTTGACGAAAATGAGCCAAGAAGGCGCCTCGTATAACGACGTGCTCGCCGAAGCGCAGGGGCTCGGATATGCCGAGGCGGATCCGACATCCGATGTGGAGGGTCTGGACGCCGCCCGCAAAATGACGATTTTGGCGACGCTCGGGTTCCGCATGAATGTGTCGCTGTCGGATGTTGAGGCGAAGGGCATCAGCAGCGTGACGAAGGAGGATATTTTATACGGCAAGCGCCTTGGCTATGAGCTGAAGCTGCTCGGCGTGGCCGAGCGCGAAGGCGAATCCGTTTCGGTCAGCGTCGAGCCGGCCATGGTTCGCACGAGCCACCCGCTCGCATCCGTGAACGGCGTGTTTAACGCCGTCTATGTGTACGGTGAAGCCGTTGGCGAGACAATGTTCTACGGACCTGGCGCAGGCGGGCTGCCGACGGCCACCTCGGTCGTAGCCGATTTGGTGGCGGTTGTCAAAAATTTGCGCTTGAATGTAAACGGTCAGCGTGTTTCCCGTCCGTATAATGAGAAGAAAATGCGGCCGGACACCTCGATCCACGGTAAATATTTTTTGCTGCTGCATGTGGATGACAAAGCAGGAGTTCTCGCCCAGATCACACAGCTGTTCGCCGCGAAGGAAGTCAGCCTTGAATCGGTGCTGCAGCAGCCGAATGCGGATCAAGCGAATGCGGAAATCATTATTATTACGCACGACACGAATCAAGCGGCGATGAAAACGGTCATTCGCGAGCTGGGGTCGATGGAAGTCGTCAATGAGGTGAAGAGCGTTTATCGAGTGATCGGCTAATGGAGAGGAGAAAGATACTTGCTATGAGATACATGGGTTTAATCGACCGTTACCGCGACCTGCTGCCGGTAACGGAGAAGACTCCGCTATTGACGCTGCACGAGGGTAATACGCCGCTCGTTCGCGCCGACCGGCTGTCGGAGCTTTTGGAATTGGACCTTTACTTCAAATACGAGGGCATGAACCCGACGGGCTCGTTTAAAGACCGCGGCATGGTGATGGCCGTTGCGAAGGCGTTGGAAGCGGGGAGCCGGACGATCATGTGCGCTTCCACAGGCAACACGTCGGCCGCTGCCGCGGCCTATGCGGCGCGGGGCGGTTTGGGCTGTGTCGTGCTCATTCCGAACGGCAACATTGCGCTCGGCAAGCTGGCGCAGGCGTACGCATACGGGGCGAAGGTGGTTGCCATCGACGGAAACTTCGACCGGGCGCTGGAAATTGTCCGCGAAATTACGGACAAGCATCCGATCACGCTTGTAAACTCAGTGAATCCTTATCGTCTCGAAGGACAAAAGACGGCCGCCTTCGAAATTGTGGATGCGTTAGGGAAGGCTCCTGACATTCTGGCGATTCCGGTAGGGAACGCCGGCAACATCTCCGCTTATTGGAAAGGCTTCAAGGAATATCGTGGCGCAGGACGCTCCAATAACGTACCGAAAATGTTTGGATTTCAGGCGGAAGGCGCGAGCCCGCTCGTGCGCGGAGAGCCGTTTCCGAATCCGGAAACGGTGGCGACGGCGATCCGCATCGGCAACCCGGCCAGCTGGGATGTTGCGGTTGCGGCGTATACGGACTCGAACGGCGGCGTCTGGGCGGTGACGGACGAGGAAATTTTAGAGGCGTACCGGACAATTGCGTCATCGGAAGGAATTTTTGCGGAGCCGGCTTCGGCCGCTTCGATCGCCGGTATCATGAAGCTGCGCCGCGAGGGCAAGCTGTCGGCCGGGCATACGGTTGTATGCGTGCTAACCGGCCACGGGTTGAAGGACCCGAATATTGCCATCAAGACGGTTGCGGCGGAACCGATCGTTGTGCAGGATACGGAAGAAGCGGTGATGGGAGCCATTCACCAATTGGAGGCTTCGCATGCCTATGTCTAAAATAAAACAGGGAGCCTCCGAGCTTGTTCGCGTAAAGGTGCCCGCATCGTCCGCCAATTTAGGCCCTGGCTTCGACGCTTTAGGCATCGCACTCTCGCTCTACGCATGGATCGAAATGGCGCCGGCGGACAAGACGTCGGTGACGATCCATGACCAGCATATGTTGTGTCTCCCCAAGGATAAAACCAATTTATTAGTCGTGACGGCGAGGCGCGTCTTTGAGGAGGCCGGCGTTCCGATGCCGGAGCTGCACATTGCCGTCAAGAGCGACATCCCGTTGACGCGAGGGCTTGGCAGCAGCGCATCGGCCATTGTCGGGGCGCTCGGCGCGGCGAACGAATTGCTCGGGCGCCCTCTGCCGGATGCTGAGCTGTTCCGGCTCGCCTCGTCGATCGAATGCCATCCGGACAACGTCGGAGCGGCACTGTTCGGCGGGATCGTCTCTGCGGTTTGGGACGGCCAGCGCGCCGAGCATGTGCGGATCGACCCGCCTTCGAGGCTGACCACGCTCGTCGCCATTCCGTCGTACGAGCTTTCGACCGGCAAAGCGCGCGCAGCGCTGCCGGAACAAGTCAGCCGGGCGGATGCGGTCTATAATTTGTCGCGCTCCTCGCTGCTGGTAGCGGCGCTTGCTACGGGCGATTTGGAGAAAATCGGCTTTGCCATGTCGGACCGGCTGCATCAGCCGCACCGCGCGCCGCTCGTGCCTGGCCTGGAGAAGGTGCTGGCAGAGGCGCAGCAGTACGGCGCGCTCGGAGCGGCGTTAAGCGGCGCGGGTCCGACGGCGATCGCTTTTGTTGACGACGCATCGCCGCGCAAGGCGGAATTGGAGCGCTTTATGAAAGAAGCGCTGCAAGAAAACGGCGCATCCGTCGAGACGCTGTGGCTGGCGCCGTCCGCCGCTGGGCTTCAGACGCTGTCCGCCGAAGGCACATTTTTGGAGGCGGCTGCGGAAGGAGGCGTGTGCCGATGAAGCAAACGATTTCGGTGCTCGGCCCGAGCACCTATTCCGAGGAATCGGCGCTTTGGTTTCTACAGAATACGGGGTACGAGCTCGTTCCCTTTAAAACGATTACTGAGGTTTTTGAGGCGACGGTTTCCGGCCGTACCGCCTACGGCGTCATCCCGGTCGAGAATACGATCGAGGGCTCCGTTTCGCTTCATATTGATTGGCTCGTGCATCATGTCGATCTTCCGATCCAAGTGGAATGGGTGTTTCCGATTTCGGTGCACTTGATGATGCTGCCTGAGGACTCCGCCGTACCTGTTCGGGAGCGGCGCGAGCGGCTGTCGTCGATTCGTAAGGTGCTGTCCCATCCGGTGGCGCTGGCCCAAAGCCGCAAATATTTAGTGAGCGAGCTGCCCGATGCGGAAAACGAGCCTGTCGCTTCCACCGCGGAAGGAGCTCGCCTTGTGAAGGAACGGGGTGACCCGGCGGTTGCGGCGGTTGGACCCGCTTCGGCGGCGAAGCATTACGGACTCGATATCGTCGCCGACGATGTGCAGGACCACAACAACAACTACACCCGCTTCACGTTGGTAGGACAAGAGCCGTTTCCACTCGAACGATTGCAGGCGGGCAAGCGGCTGGGGTGGAAAACAACGCTTTTGCTTATGCCCGGCGAGGATTTGCCGGGAGGTCTGCACCAGCTGCTGTCGGCCTTCGCATGGCGCCGCTTAAATCTGACCAAAATTGAGTCCCGCCCTACGAAGCGTGCATTAGGAACCTATTATTTTTATGTCGATGTGGAAGTATCGATTGAATCGGTTCTTTTGCAGGGGGCGATCGAGGAGGTTCGCGCCGTCGGCTGCCACGTTCGCGTGATGGGTTCCTATCCAAGCTATGGATATACTAAATAGTATGAGAACACGGAGGTGTAAGCTGCAGTGGCACAAGTCATTTATTTGAACGGGGAATACGTATCGAAGGAAAATGCCAAAGTGTCTGTTTACGATCACGGATTCTTGTACGGGGACGGCATTTTCGAAGGGATTCGCATTTACGACGGCAACATTTTTAAATGCAAAGAGCATCTGAAGCGGCTGTACGATTCGGCAAAGTCGATCATGCTTGACATTCCGCTTTCGATCGCGGAGATGCAGGAGGCGCTCTTCGAGACGATTCGCCTTAACGAGCTGCGAGACGGCTATATCCGTCTTGTCGTTTCGCGCGGTCCCGGCGACTTGGGCCTTGACCCGCGCCGCAGCCCGCGAGCGTACGTCATTATCATCGTGGAGAAGCTGTCCATCTATCCGGAGGAGGCTTATGTCAACGGGCTTCGCACCGTGTCCGTCTCCACCCGCCGTAACATTCCGGATGCGCTTAACCCGAAGATCAAGTCGCTGAACTACTTGAACAATATCCTCGTGAAAATTCAAGCGAATTTGGCGGGTGTCGGCGAGGCGATCATGCTGAATTCCCAAGGCTTCGTGGCTGAGGGGTCCAGCGATAACATTTTTATCGTCAAAAAAGGCACCGTGTACACGCCTCCGGCTTACTTAGGCGCATTAGAGGGCATAACGCGTGCGGCGATCATGGATATTTGCGGACGGATCGGCGTGCCGCTGAAAGAAGAGCCGTTTACGCTGCATGACGTGTATGTGGCGGATGAAGTGTTTTTCACCGGCACGGCGGCGGAGGTCATTGCGGTGCGCGAGGTGGATGGTCGCATGATCGGCGAGGGCAAAGCCGGTCCAATTACGACAAGGCTGCTGCAGAAGTTCCGTAAGATCGTCAACGTGGACGGCGTGAAGGTATACGAATAACGGAATGATGTGGAAGGCGTGCCGCTCGGCGGCGCGCCTTTTTTCGTTTGGCGGCGGCTTGCAGTGAAAATGTTTTTCGCTCCGCGCCCTCAGTTCCTCGATTACTGAGGTTTTTTTCGCTCCTCGCCGCCATACCTGTTGGGAAATTGTTAATTCGGGATGTCAAACTCCCATTTCGTGCATAAGATGTTGCAATAGGCGTTTGCACAGGCGAGGGCCTGTGCGCCGCACGGAATCATGACAATGGGAGGGAAACCATGAAGCTTCACATCGTCAAAGCAGGCGAAACGCTCACCGCCCTATCTGACAAATACGGCGCCACGCTGGAACAGCTGAAGGCCGTAAACGTGCACATTGAGGATTTTGCTTCGCCGCTTACACCCGGGAGCAAGGTGAAGATTCCCGCAGGCAGAGTTGTAATTCAAGGGTTGATCGAGGACATCCCAAGCTCGGTGCAGCCCGGCAGCGCAGCGCGGAACGAGCCTGTGGAGAAGAAAGAAAACGAGGCAGCAAATGCGGCGGCAAACGCGGGAGCGAATGAGGCGGTACTCGCCGCCGCAGAAAACGAAGCCGCCGCCGAAAATGTAAATGCCCCAATGCCCTATCAGACGCTCCAGCCAATGCCGATCCAAGGATATCCGGGCGTGGGGGGGGCTGGAATGAGTCCGAATGCCTTTAAAACGGATCTTTCCGACTCGGCGTATTCTCCGCTCAACGTCCCGCTGACGAAGGCCAGCGACGAGGCGGTGCCTCCGTATATGGCGTATCCGGCGCCGTCGTACGAAGCCGGCGCATACGCCGCCGCTCCAGCCGGAGGCCACGGGGGATACCTGCAGGAAGCCGGCCTTTTACCTTATGGGGTAGGGTATGTAGCGGCAGGGCCTGCTGCGCAGCCTTTCCCGTATCCGCAAATGGGTACAGAAACATACGGCTCCGGCACATTCGGTGTTCCGGGAGCCTACAATCCGTACATCCCATTCATCCAACCCGAAGCAATGCAGTCCTATGCCTTTCCATATGACAATTCGCCGGCGGGATGGACTTCGCCCTACGTTTACGGAGCGAATCCGTATATGATGCTGCCTGAAGCCAACGCTTCCCCCGGCTGCGGCTGCGGCAAGCGAAACAAGCCGCAGCTGCCTTACGCCCTGCCGCTCGTGTCGGCTGCCGGCCTGCAGCCGCAGTCCCAAGCGACGGTCAGCGGCTTCCCGCCGACGGAAGAAGCGCGCGGCACGATTTCGCCCGTAACTCCGCAGCAGGAAGAAGCATCCCGGCCGGATGAAGCGACGAAGCTTATAAAGAAGAGCGGCGCAAGGGTTAATGCCTCGCGGTCCGACGCCGTGAAGGCGTTTGTGAAACGGGCCAAGAGGAAACGGAAGCAGCCGAAGCTCGGCTCCAAGCCGTGGGTGCAGAACTAAGCACATTACAGCAAAGCTTCGTCGCTTACTAGCTGAAAAAGCTCATCCTTAGCCGTCTCTCCGAGCCTACATGCGTGTATACTCCTTTTTTCGTCTGGCTAAAATAGTAAAAACCAGAGTATTCGGATGATCCAGGGGTGAAGGGGCAGCGATGGGCTTTTTCGGTACATTTAAAAAACAACTCAAAAAACGAATAAAATTGAAGCGCCGGTTGCTTACTTTAGGGATATGGGCCGCTTTGGCGGCAGTTGTTTTCTCGTTGGCGGCCTATCAATGGACTGCCGAAAGCGGATCTGGATCGGCGGATGAATCTTTTTCGTTAAAGAAAGCAGCCGTAAGCGTGTTCCATTCCTATACAGCGCCGGAGTCCCCCGCGGCAGTGACGGAGAGCGCACACGTAACCGTTCGCCGCATGTATGTATGCGGGGAGGAGAACGTTTCGCTCGGTGAGATGACGGCGGCGCGTATTCATGCGTTGGCGGAATCGCATCCGGATTGGGTGTTCGAGGCGAAATCCGCCGATAACGTTGTGTTCTTGGCGCAGGTTGACGACTTGTCAGAGTCCTGCAAGAAAAATTCCTATATCGGAATTGACGGAGTCGGCAACCTGACGCTGTTTGACGGTCCTCCGAAGGAAGAACGAGCGGTTAAGACTTTTTTTCAGCTGAATATCGAGCACTTGGAAAGCAGTCTTCCGGAGGACGTCGTGCGCCAGCTTCGGGAAGGAATTCGCATTTCGGATATCGCCGAATATAACAGCGTGCTTTCAACGTTCAGTGATTTCGCCGTCGACGAAACCGAGAAGGTCATGAAGAGCGCGCCGTAACGCGGAGCGGCAATTGGCTGCCGCATGATTAGGCACAGGAGAGGATAGACGCTCTTGTGTCTTTTTTGTTATGATAAGCAAGACATCTTAGGATACATATGTTCGCTTACAAGTAAGCGTGAGGAGAGAGGCGCCTTTGCGATTTATGGGGATCGACCCGGGTTTGGCGATTGTCGGATTCGGCTTCGTGGACAAGATCGGGAGCCGCCTGCTGCCTATTCAGTATGGCTGCATTCAGACGGAGGCCGACACGGATCAGGGATTGCGGCTCAAGCAAATTTACGAGACGACGCTGGAGCTAATCGATACCTATAAGCCCCAGGCGGTCGCCATTGAGAAGTTGTTTTTCAACAAAAACGTAACGACCGCCTTATCCGTCGGACAAGCGCGGGGCGTCATCGTGCTCGCCGCGGTGCAGCGAGGGCTGCCGGTGGCGGAGTATACGCCGCTGCAGGTAAAGCAGGCCGTCGTCGGCTACGGCAAAGCGGAAAAACGGCAGGTGCAGGAGATGGTCCGCATGTTCTTGAACCTGGTGGCCGTGCCGAAGCCGGACGATGTCGCCGACGCACTGGCGGTGGCGATTTGTCATGCGCACTCTTCAAGCTTTTTAGACCGGATGAACGAGGTTCATAAGCCATGATCGATTTTTTGCGGGGGAAGCCCGTATTTGTAGACGCCGATTTCGTCGTGCTTGACGTAAGGGACGTCGGTTACCGCGTATTTTGCCCGAATCCGTACGCCTTCGCCGGCAAGTCCGACGGGCTTGTCACCCTGTACATCCATCACCATGTCAGGGAGGACGCGGTGCAGCTGTTCGGCTTTGCGTCGCGGGAGGAGCAGTCGCTCTTCCGCAGGCTGCTCGACGTAACCGGCATCGGCCCTAGGGTGGCGCTCGGCATTTTGTCGGGAGGCTCGCCGGAGCGCATTGTGACCGCGATCCAGACGGACGATATCGTATTTCTGACGCGTCTGCCCGGCATCGGAAAGAAGACGGCACAGCGCATCATTCTCGATCTGAAGGACAAGCTCGATGCCATTGCGACCGTCGGGCCGCTTTCATTGACGGAAAGCGGCGGCGCCGTTCCTGCTGTAGGCTTGGGTGGGGCGGGGTCCATGACGGCCGCTTGGCGCGAGGCGAAGGACGCCCTTCTCACCCTTGGATATTCCGAGGCGGAGACGGATCGTGCGTGGCGCGAGGTGAAGAACCGCGCCAAGGATACAGACGGCACGGATGTGCTGATCAAGCTGGCGCTTCAGACGCTTTATCAAGCGTAACAGCGGGAGAGGAGCACCATGGAGGACCGCATGATATCGGCCCACTTGATGATGGAAGACACACAAGTGGAATACAGCCTTCGCCCTCGGTACCTGTCCGAATATATCGGGCAGGAGCAGGTGAAGGAAAATTTAAAAATTTACATTGAAGCCGCAAAAATGAGGCGGGAAAGCCTCGACCACGTGCTGCTGTATGGACCGCCGGGGCTTGGGAAAACGACGCTGTCCAACATTATCGCCAACGAGCTTGGCGTCAACCTGCGGACGACGTCGGGGCCGGCGATTGAACGGCCGGGGGATCTTGCCGCCATCCTGACGAATTTGCAGGAGGGCGACGTGCTGTTCATCGACGAGATCCATCGTCTGCATCGCACGGTGGAAGAAGTGCTCTATCCCGCGATGGAGGATTTCGCGCTCGACATCATCATCGGCAAGGGCCCGAGCGCGCGCTCCGTGCGGCTTGACCTGCCGGCGTTTACGCTCATCGGCGCCACGACGCGGGCAGGCTTGTTGTCGTCGCCGCTGCGCGACCGGTTCGGGGTCGTCTGCCGGCTGGAGTTTTATACGGTGGAGGAATTGACCTTTATCGTATCGAGGGCTTCCGATATTCTCGGGGCAAGCATCGTAGGGGAAGCGGCGAGCGAAATCGCTCTGCGGTCCCGCGGCACGCCGCGGATCGCCAACCGCCTTCTGAAGAGGGTCCGCGATTACGCGCAGGTGCGCGGAGACGGGGTCATTACGGAGCATATCGCCCGCGCGGCGCTGAAGCTGATCCAAGTGGACGAACTGGGCTTGGACGCGATCGATCATAAAATGCTTCGCGCGATCATCTCGAGCTTCGACGGAGGACCGGTCGGCCTGGATACGATCGCGGCGACCATCGGCGAAGAAAGCCAGACGATCGAGGACGTCTACGAGCCGTACTTATTGCAAATCGGCTTTCTGCAGCGAACCCCGAGAGGCCGAGTCGTCACCCCGATGGCATACCGTCATCTGGGACTCCCGCCGAAAGGACAGGATCACAATGCGTAAAGCCGGAATCGTTGCTCTGCTGCTGCCACTGCTGTTCACGCTGGCGCTCCCGCTTGGAGCTTCAACGGCGCAAGCGGCGATGGACGTCTATGTCGGTCTGTTCCTAAAAACGGATAAATATCAATCGATCGGCTATACCGCAACGCTTTCTTCCCAGGCCGGCTTTCAGGTAACGGACGAAAACGGCACACAGTGGCTGAACGTATCCGACGGGAAGCCCGTTCGATTTTCCATGAATGGCTACGGCGTGCTGCTTCTGCAGACGGGCGATCGGGCCAAAGCGAATACGCTTGCGCAGGAGGCTGAGAAAGCGAAGCTGCCTCCCGCCGTTCTGGTTTCATCGGTCAAGGGTGTGCCGATTTACCGCGTCACGCTCGGCCCATATGGCACGCTTGCCGAGGCAGACGCCGTGCTCCGGGGTGCGGCCGGCAATCCGGCGCTGTCCGCGAGCGCCGCCTCGGCCGTGCTCATCGGCCCGTATTACGCAAGCGCAGGCGCGTACGGAAGCTCTGCGGCCGCCTCGGCCGGCGCCGCGCCTTACAGGGATGCGGGATTTCACGCGGTTGAAGCGGTGACGGTGAACGGTGCGGGCGCCCTTGAATACCGCGTTTGGATTGGCGGTTCGCCCGATGAAATGGCGCTTCGTAAAGTGATGAACGACGCTGTCAAGGCGGTGCCGGGCAGCCTGTTGACACCGGTCGATTTGAATGTGCCGCATGCGGTCATCGCGGCGGATCAGACGGGCGGCGCTTCCGTCCAGCGTTACAGCTTTGGCGGTTCGGCCGTGAAGCTGACGGCGAGTCCGAACGCTAAGACGGAACCGATAAAAGTGGACGAGCGATTTGGACGCTCCTATCGGGGCGACATTCAATGGTTAGTACATAACGGGGTGTTTACCGTCATCAACCGCGTTCCGCTTGAAACGTACGTGGCGGCCGTCGTCGGCGCCGAGCTCGATTCCTCGTGGCCGGAGGAGGCGCTCAAGGCGCAGGCGGTAGCCGCACGAACGTATGTGAGGAAGCAGGGCTGGAAGCACGGGGTCGCACATGTCGTCGATACGACGAGCGATCAAGCGTACCGCGGCATCGAGCGGGAATTTCCGGCGGCGGTCGATGCCGCGAACGCAACGGCCGGCGAAGTGCTGTACAACGAATCTGGCGTGCTAATGGATGCGTTTTATCACAGCAATGCCGGACGGATGACCGCCGACCCGCTCGAAGTATGGGGAACGACCATTGACGGAATTCGGCCCGTCCCAAGCCTGGACGACAGGGTGCAGCGCGGGAAGCTGGTTTGGTACCGCATTGCAAGGAACAGCGGGGAGATCGTCTACGTGCGCTCGGACTTCGTTCAGGTAACGGGCGACATGAACGCGGGCGGATTTCCGCTCGGAGTCACGACGTCGGACAGTGTAAATGTGCGGGCCGCCCCGTACGTCAATAACGAAACAAATCCGGCGATCGCTCAGCTTCAGCTCGGAGAGAAGGTGACCATTATTGACCGGGAAATGGAATCCACCGCATACGAGTGGCTGCGCGGACCGGCGGGGGCCGACCAGCTTCACCGCCAGATGATTGCGAGCGGCGTCGCCGCTGCCGATGTGTCCCGATTGAACCGGATCAACAGCATCGAGGTGACGTCCAGAGGCGAATCGACCGGGCGGGTGACGGGCATGAGCGTGAACGGCTCGTCCATCAACGTATCGAGACCGGAGCAGTATCGTACACTGTTCGCGCTCCCCAGCACACGATTTGAGGTGGAAGAGACGGCGAAGGTAACCGTTCTTGGCGCGAACGGAAGAAAGACAAGCCTCCCGGGACCAGGGACCGCCGCCTTGTATGCGGTCGGCGAGGGAGGAGTTGCTGCGCTTGCGGCCTCGGACTATTTAATAACAGACGGAAGCGGCGCGGCCCGGGTCGCAACCGGCACCCCGGGCTTTCGCTTTCACGGAACGGGCAACGGACACGGCTTAGGCTTGTCCCAATGGGGGGCCTTCGGGCTTGCCGAGCTAGGGTATGACTACAGGGATATTTTGGTATACTACTATAACAATGTAACGATTGTGAAGGAATGAAGAAATGAACGTAGATCAGTTTAATTTCAAGCTCCCGGAGCGGCTTATCGCACAAACGCCGCTTGAGGAGCGGACGGCTTCCAGGCTGATGACTCTATCGAAGGAAACGGGCACCATCGAGCATCGCCGGTTTTTGGATTTACTAGATATTCTCCGCCCGGGAGATCTACTCGTCATGAACGACACGAAGGTGCTGCCCGCCCGGCTGTTCGGCGTGAAAGCAGATACGGGAGCCAAAACGGAGCTGCTGCTGCTGAAAGAGCTGGGAGACGATCGCTGGGAGACGCTCGCCCGGCCGGGCAAGCGATTGAAGAAGGGATCCGTCATTCATTTTGGGAACGATCCGGATCGGCCGCTTTTAACGGCGACGGTCGAGGAGGAAACAGAGGATGGGGGCCGCATCGTCGCCTTTCATTATAGAGGCGTATTTCTTGAGCTTCTGGAAACGTTAGGCTCCATGCCGCTCCCGCCGTATATCAAAGAGACGCTGGACGATAAAGATCGTTATCAAACCGTTTATGCTGCAAACTTAGGGTCGGCGGCAGCGCCGACGGCAGGGCTTCATTTCTCGTCGGAATTTCTCGAGCGCATCCGCGAGCGGGGCATCCGCACGGCGACGATTACGCTTCATGTCGGGCTCGGCACGTTCCGTCCGGTATCCGCCGAGCAGGTGGAAGAGCACGTGATGCATGAAGAGTTTTACAGCGTCGCGGCGGAGACGGTAGAGGCGATCCGGAGCGCCAAGTCGTCAGGCGGGCGAGTGGTCGCCATCGGAACGACGTCGGCGCGGACGCTCGAAACGTGCGGCGACCGGATTCTAAACGGGGAGGGAGAAGGCGGTCTGTCCGGTTGGACGGGCATCTTTATTTATCCCGGCTATCAATTCCGTATCGTGGACGCGCTCGTTACCAATTTTCATCTGCCGAAGTCTACGCTGCTTATGATGATCAGCGCATTGGCGGGCAGAGAGCGGGTGCTTGCCGCATACAAAGAAGCAGTAGCGCATGAATACCGGTTTTTCAGCTTCGGTGATGCAATGCTGATTTATTGACCGGGAAATGAGGGAACCAGATGGCTGCAGTAACGTATGAATTAATTAAGACTTGCAAACAGACCGGCGCAAGGCTCGGTCGAGTCCATACGCCGCACGGAAGCTTCGAGACGCCGGAGTTCATGCCTGTCGGAACGCAAGCGACCGTAAAGACGATGAGCCCGGAAGAAGTAAAGGAAATGGGCGCCGGGATCATTTTGAGCAATACGTATCACTTGTTTCTGCGTCCCGGCCACGAGCTCGTACGCGAGGCGGGCGGCCTGCATAAATTTATGAATTGGGACCGTGCGATCCTGACAGACAGCGGCGGATTTCAGGTGTTCAGCTTAAGCGATCTGCGGAAAATAACCGAGGAAGGCGTTCATTTCCGCTCTCATCTAAACGGCGATAAGCTCTTCATCGGTCCGGAGACGGCGATGGATATCCAGAATGCGCTCGGCTCGGACATTATGATGGCGTTTGATGAGTGCCCGCCGTATCCTGCGGAAGATTCGTATGTGAAGCAATCGACGGAGCGGACGACCCGTTGGGCGGAACGCTGCTTGAAGGCGCATGCCCGGCCGCAAGATCAAGCCTTGTTCGCGATCGTGCAGGGCGGCATGGTGCCGGAATATCGCCGGCAAAGCGCAAAGGATTTGACTTCCATGGATTTCCCGGGGTATGCTATTGGTGGACTGAGCGTTGGAGAACCGAAGCATTTGATGTTTGAGATGCTGGAAGCAACGACGCCGCTTCTTCCAATGAATAAACCCCGTTACCTTATGGGTGTCGGCTCTCCGGATGCGCTGATTGAAGGAGCGATTCGCGGGGTGGACATGTTCGATTGCGTGCTTCCGACCCGGATTGCCCGCAACGGAACGACGATGACGAGCCAAGGCCGGCTTGTCGTTCGCAACGCGCAGTATGCGAAGGATTTCGGACCGCTCGATCCGGAATGCACGTGCTACACGTGCCGAAACTATTCTCGCGCGTACATCCGGCACCTAATTAAAGCGGACGAGACGTTCGGAATTCGCTTGACGACGTATCATAATTTGTTTTTCCTGCTTGAGCTGATGCGCAAGGTGAGACAGGCGATAAGGGAAGACAGGCTGGGCGATTTTCGCGATCAATTTTTCGAGCAGTATGGATTAAAAGAGAACGAACGGGGTTTTTAATCCCCGAAATACATAAGGAGGAAGATTATCGATGTACTTGCTAACAGGAGCTGGAGGCGGAGGCCTATGGTCGTTGCTGCCGTTCGTATTAATGTTTGCTATCTTTTATTTCTTGCTCATCCGTCCCCAGCAGAAGAAGCAAAAAACACGCAACATGATGCTTGCCAATTTGAAAAAGGGCGATAAAGTGGTCACCATCGGAGGCATGCACGGCAAGATCGTTGAATTGTCGGACGATACGGCCGTACTGCTCGTAAACGATGCAACGCGCTTGACGTTCAACCGCGGCGCTATCGACCATGTTGTCAGCAGCGCGCCGGCAACTGAAGAAGAGAGCAAGTAATACATAGCTAAATGAAGCGGCCCGACGAACCGATGCGTTCGCCGGGCCGCTTTTTTTTCATGATCTCCGCAGGTTGACGCCGATCATGCCGCCGAACGCTCCCATCACGAACGACAAGCAAAGCAAAATGAGTGTGTATAGCGTCAGCGCGGCGTCATAGCTTAGGAAGCCTATCAAGATGATGACGATACTGTACAAGATCCCCATCATGCCGCCGAAATACCAGCCGCGTCTACCGGATCTGCGCCCGGTGACGAGTCCGCCGATAAATAGCGAGGCGCTATGAATGACGTATACGGCTGTTTCTAAGGAGGCTTCCTTTGCGCCGGAAAATTTGATTGCGAGAGATACAAGTACCGTCGCCGCAGCCATGCAGACTAAAGAATACAGTAAGCCGGACATTACGGGAGAGCCGGCGCGCACGCCGTTAGGCATGCCTCGGATCGGATTCAAGTTCATCGACCTCCGTTGCTTTAGGGTTCTGTACAAAATATGGTCAAGCCGCACGAAAAAGACCAAGCTTCCAAAACTTGCGAACACAAATTTTGCATGCATGCCAACGTCGGCGGTGACAATATCCATGGTGGAAGCACCGGAATCCGTACGAGGAGGCAGAAGGTGGAAGCGAAAACGCTCTTTCTCAGAACCGTACTGATTTATGTTGTGATCTATGCTGTGTTCCGGCTGATGGGCAAGCGGGAGATCGGCAAGCTGTCTGTCTTTGATCTGGTCATCTCGATCATGATTACGGAAATGGCGGTTATTGCGATAGAAAATTTAAAGGAACCGCTCTGGAGAGGAATATTGCCGATTGCGGTGCTGGTAGGGTTGCAAGTGGGCACCGCTTTTTTTTCATTAAAAAGCCGCACGTTGCGCGAGTGGTTTGACGGGAAACCCAGCTTGCTGATCAAGAACGGCAAGCTGGACCGCGAAGAGATGAAACGGCAGCGGTACAGTCTCGACGACCTGTTGATGCAGCTTCGGGAAGCGAAAGTGATCAATGTTTCCGATGTAGAGTTCGCCATTTTGGAGCCGACCGGCAGACTGTCCGTCACGACCCGCGACGAATTTCAAAAAGATGGCGGTTCGCAACAGCCGAATCAGAAGTCCCCGATCCGCTATGCCGGTTTGCCGATCCCGGTCATTATGGACGGCAAAGTCCAAGATAAAAACCTGGAAATGATTGGACAAACCCGCTTTTGGCTGAAAAATGAGCTGCAGGCTCATGGGGTGCAGGATGTAAAAGAGGTGTTTCTTTGCACGGTGAACCATAAAGGCGAGCTGTGCGTGCACAAAAAATAGACAGCCCTTATTTTCGTTTCGGCCAAGGCAAACGCCCGAAATCGCCTTTGTCGATCAGCTTCAGGGAAAGCGCCAGCAGGAGGTAAAGGAGCACGGCGCCGATGCCGGACGTGAACAAGCGGACGATGGACAAAGGGACCCAATCGACGGCGAAGACGATCCAGCCCATCCAGCCGGCCAGCGCCGCAGCCGCAGCCGTTTTGACGACATCGAAAAATGGAAAGCGGAAGCCGATCAATCGAACGATCGAGCTCCAATGAAGCAGGGTGACGAGGACGATGTTGACGTTGATCGCGATCAGCACGCCGATGATGCCGATGTCCGGCTGCGTGGCAAGCAGGTAAATGAGCGTCAGCTTGATGGCCGCTCCATAGAACGTGTTTAAAAGTGCCGTGCCGGGGCGGTCGAGCGCCTGCAGCGTGGCTTGGAGCGGACCTTGAAAGTAGATGAAAATGGCGACGGGGGCCATCAGCTTGAGCATTCCGGCGACAGAGGCGTCGTTATATAATAAAATGCACAGCGGCTCGGCCAGCACATACATAAGCACTGCGAAGGGAGCGCCCGTTACGAGGGCGAGCCGCAAGCTTTGGTGCAGCCGCTTATGAATCGTGCGAATGTCGCCGCGGGCGGCAGCCTCGGACAGAGAGGGGACGAGCGAGACGGACAGCGAATACGTCAGAACGCCGGGAAGCAGGATAAGGGGAATGACCATTCCTTGCAGAGAGCCGTATTGAGCTGTCGCTATAGCCGCTGCGATGCCGGCTGCGGCCAACGCCTGCATCGTCATGACCGATTCGAGAAAATAGGAAAGCGAGCCGACGAGCCTGCTGCCCGTAACCGGCACGTGTATGCGCAGCAGGCGGCGGGTTACGCTGCCGTCCCGGGCAGAAGTGCCGCTTGCGGTTCCGATTTTGGCGGAGGCGTATGCGGCATAGGCCCTTCGCGTTTTCCGGTACTGGTGCAGCAGCACCGCCAAACCCCCGAGCTCGCCTAATGTGACGCCGAACATTGCGCCCGCCGCGGCAAGCGCCAAGCCGTGCGGCAGCAAAAAGTAGGCGAGCGCCAGCATGGCGACGATTCGGACGAACGTTTCGACGATTTGCGACTGCGCGCTTGGGATCATATTTTGGCGGCCTTGAAAGTAGCCTCTGAACACGGAGGAAACCGCAATGATCGCGAACATCGGGCACATGGCAAGCAGCGTGTAGTACACTTCAGGGTTGTGGAGCAGCGTCGAAGCGATCCAGGGCGCAAGCGGAATGACGACCGCCGTAAATAGAAGACTTAAAGTGACGGTGATGAACAGCGACACTTTCAAGGTGTTCATGACGCGTTGCTCGTTGCCCTCCGATTCGGCGGCGGCTACGAGCTTCGACACGGCAAGCGGAATGCCTCCCGTGATGACCGTCAAAATGACGATGAACAGCGGATATCCGAGCGAATACAAGCCGACGCCCTCCGCGCCGATCACCCGGGGCAGCGCGATTCGCGGGACGAAGCCCAATATGCGGTTAATAAAACCGGCGGCAAGCAGTATCATGGTGCCCTGTATGAACGATTGTTTGCTCATTAGCGTTTATCCTCGCATCCGTGGAAGTTGTCCCTTTTTCAAACATATGAGGCACGTCCCACCATCATGCTTCGATTTATGCTACAATATGAGCAGCATCCGACACGAAGGGAACGGTACCTATGGGTGATTGGAATTGGGACGAGGCAAGCAGCGCATCTTCCGAAGAGGCGGCAGCTTCCGAACCGGCGATGGAAAATTCCGTCGGCGAGCTGAGCGAACACGAGATGAACTCGATGATCGAAGAGATCTGCAACAGTAAAGCGGAAGAGTTCCATATGCTCGGATATGACAGCGTAACAGGGAGAGATGTTTGGGATTGCGTATCCGCGAAGTATAAAGAGACGCCTCCGCTCCATCGGGTGGTGAACAATATTTTGTCGCTCCGTACAACTGATTTTATGAATTGGATGACGATGAGTGCTTGGAAACAATCGGATAAGTGAACGAGTGCCGCCCGAAGCGCCGCGCAATGCCGCCTTCGGGCTTTTTGCTGCCCCTTCGCCGCGCAATTTTGACTCGTTTTTTAGGGGTAGGTATAATGAGACTATTGGACACAGGAAGGGAGCAACGACTGCTGCTATGGACATGAAACGGATCATTGCCTTTATTGTGATCGTGCTCGTTACGCTCGGTGTCGTCGCGACGACCACTCCGTCGCTGGCGCGCGAGGTCAAGCTTGGGCTCGATTTGAAAGGCGGTTTTGAAATTTTATATGTTGCCGAACCGCTGGAGGAAGGGCAGCAGGTGACGAAGCAAACGCTTCTCGAAACGGCAAGAAGCTTAGAAAACCGGGTAAACGCTACCGGTGTTGAAGAGCCTGAAGTCACACCGGAGGGCGAGAACCGAATTCGGGTGAAAATTGCCGGGGTACAAAACGAGGAAGAGGTCCGGGCGCTTTTAAAGAAGCCTGCGGAGCTGTCGTTCCGCGGACCGGACGGAACGAAAGAGATGATCGGAAGCGACTTTGTGGAAGGCGGCGCGAAGGTTGAGTTCAATCAGGCGGGCCAACCTTACATCGCGATTGAAGTGAAGGATGCGGAGAAATTCGCCCGCGTAACGGAGAAGCTGTACGGGCAGCCGCTCGCCATTTATCTTGACGAAGAGATGCTGTCGGCGCCGGTCGTCAACGCCGTCATCGCGAACGGACAAGCCATTATTGAAGGCGGCTATTCGTTTGATGAAGCGAAGCAGTTGGCCGACGTCATCAATTTGGGGGCGCTGCCGCTCGGGCTGGAGGAAATCTACACGCAAAGCGTGGGAGCGACGCTCGGGCAGCAGTCGCTCGAAACTACCGTATTCGCAGGCATTATCGGATTGATTATCGTTCTATTATTCATGGTTGTATTCTACCGGGTTCCGGGCCTTGTGTCGGCCGTATCGTTGACGGCCTATACGTGGCTGCTGCTGCTGTCGTTCATGCTGATGGGCGTCACGCTGACCCTTCCGGGCATCGCGGCGTTCGTACTCGGCATGGGCATGGCGGTCGATGCGAATATCATTACGTACGAGCGCATTAAAGACGAGCTCCGCAGCGGCAAGACGGTACTGTCGTCGATTCGCGCCGGCTCGAAGAACAGCTTCCGCACCATTATGGACGCAAATATTACGACGATCTTGGCAGGAGCGGTCATTCTCTTTTTAGGATCAAGCTCGGTGAAGGGTTTCGGGGTGATCCTGATCGCCAGCATCGTGGCCAGCATCATTACGAACGTCTACTTCTCGCGGCTGCTGCTAAGCCTCTTGGTGCGCAGCAAGCTGGTCAACAAACCGGGATATTTCGGCGTGAAGGAGGCGGACATCAGTGCGTTATAAGATCCATTTCGACTTTATGAAGCATCGCAACAAGTTTTTCGCCTTGTCGATCGGTGCTACGGTTGTGGGAGTTTTGACGCTGCTGCTCGTGGGCCTGAATTTCGGCGTCGACTTCAGCGCGGGTTCCACGCTTGATATTGAAACCGGGAAGCCGGTGACTCAGGAGCAAGCCCAAGCGCTGCTCGCGGAGGCCGGTTTTCCCGATATGGATTCTATCGTCGGCGGAGAGCGGCTCACCGTACGCTTCCAAGAGACGCTGACCGAGCAGCAGGTGAATGCCATCAGAGACGTATTCACTGCCGAGTTCGGGGAAGGGGTCTCTATGCAGGAAAATACGGTTGATCCGCAGCTGGCGCTCGAGCAGTTGAATACGGCGGGCATCGCCGTTGCGGTAGCCAGCCTTTGCATTATTTTCTACATCAGCATCCGCTTTGAGTGGCGGTTCGCAATTGCGGGGATCGTCGCCCTGCTGCACGACGCATTCATCGTCATCAGCGCTTTTTCAGTCTTCCAACTGGAGATTAACCTGCCGTTCATCGTCGCCGTGCTGACGATTATCGGTTACTCGATCAACGACACGATCGTAATTTTTGACCGGATCCGGGAAAATTTGCGGTTTGCAAAGCTGAAAACGCCGGAAGATCTAGTTGATCTTGTTAACGCCAGCATATGGCAGACGTTTACCCGTTCGATCAATACGGTCGTTACGGTGCTGGTAACTGCGGTGGCGCTGTTCATCTTCGGCAGCGAATCGATTAAGCTGTTTTCGCTTGCCATCATCATCGGTCTCGCGGCAGGGGCATATTCTTCTATATGCATTGCTTCACCGCTCTGGTTCTTATTGAAAAAAGGCAATCTTAGGAGGTCCACATGACGGAGCAGCGATTCGCCAAGGCGGAATTTGCCGCTTGGCTCGGTATCTTCGGAAACTTGGGGTTGGCGATTATGAAGGGGGTTGTCGGTTACTTTTCGAACAGTAAGGCGCTAATCGCCGACGCCGCCAACTCCGCTTCCGACGTTGCCGGATCGTTCGCCGTTCTTCTCGGCCTGCGGGCTGCGAAGCGGCCTCCGGACAAAGAGCATCCTTATGGGCATGGGAAAGCGGAATCGATCGCGGCGATCATCGTCTCCGTGCTGCTGCTTATCGTGGGCTTCGAAGTGGCGAGGTCGGCGGTCGTAACAATCTTCTTCAACGATGAGCCGCTGCAGCCGCCGCGTTGGTACGCGATTGTGGCGCTCGTCGTCGCGATTGCGGCGAAGGAGCTGCTGTTTCAATACAAGTATAGGCTTGGGAAAGAGTTGAATTCCCAGGCGCTCATCGCGAACGCTTGGGATCACCGCTCCGATGTGCTGGCTTCGTCCGCAGCGCTGGCAGGTGTCGGCGCCGCCGTTTTGGGGAACCAGATCGGCTTGCCGTGGCTCTATTATGCGGATCCGGCGGCGGGCTTGTTCGTAGCAGTGCTTGTGCTGCGCATGGGCTATAAGCTGGTGATGGAGTCGATCCATAATACGATGGACCATGTGCTGCAGGAGGAAGCAGCGGAAGATTTGGTGCAAACCGCTCAAAACGTCAAAGGGGTCATTACAGTAGACGACCTGCGGGCGAGAGAGCATGGGCATTACGTGATCGTCGATGCGAAAATCAGCGTAAATCCGCGTATCACGGTGCTGGAAGGCCATTGCATTGCGAAGGCTGTCAAGCATGAGCTGATGAACAAATTTACACATGTGTCCGATGTCTTTATTCATGTCAACCCGTACGATCCGGGTTTTCCATACAAAAGCGTTACCGATTCCAACCAAGACGATTATCCGAGTTTATTGCAATAAGGGGGAGCTTTCATGCTTCAGGCGAGGACGCGATGGGCGATCGGCGCCGCCGATCCGGCGCTGACGCGCGAACTGGCGAAACAGCTGCGTGTACGTCCGCTGCTCGCCGCACTGCTGGCTGCAAGAGGCCACAGTACGGAGGAGGCGGCATTTTTTCTGTCCGACACCATGGAGTTTCACGATCCGTTCCTGCTCGACGGGATGGAGGCGGCGGCGGATCGCATGCAGCGGGCACTAGCGAAGGGCGAGCGTATTCGCATCTACGGCGATTATGACGCCGACGGCGTCAGCAGTACGGCGCTGATGATCCGCCTGCTGCGCGGTTTGGGCGCCAACTTCGATTACACGATCCCGCACCGCATTACGGACGGGTACGGTTTGCACATTCACGCGCTGGAGCAGGCGAAGCGCGACGGGGTCGGTTTGATGGTAACGGTCGATACCGGAATCAGCGCGTCGGAAGAGGCCGAAGCGGCGAAACGCCTCGGTCTCGATCTGGTCATTACCGATCACCACGAGCCGCCGGAACGGTTGCCGGATGCGGCGGCGGTCGTGAATCCGAAAAAGCTCGGCTGCCCATATCCGTTTAAAGGATTGGCCGGTGTAGGCGTCGCTTTCAAGCTGGCGCATGCCATTCTCGGCCGGGTGCCGGAGGAGCTGGCGGAGCTGGCGGCGATCGGGACGATCGCCGACTTGATGCCGCTCACCGGCGAGAATCGCGCGATCGTGAAGCTCGGTTTGGAGCGAATGCGGGCGACCGATTCTACCGGCATCGCCGCGCTCATCAGAGCTGCCGGAAGCACGTGCGCCGACGTGACGGCGCAGACCGTCGCTTTCGGGCTGGCACCCCGCATCAACGCGGCCGGACGGCTGGAAAGCGCCGATGACGGCGTACGGCTGCTGACGACGGACAATGCCGCCGAAGCGGAAGGACTTGCTCTTCGGTTGGACGAGCTTAACCGTGAGCGGCAGCGGCTCGTCGACGAAACGGCCGAAGAAGCTGTGGCGCAGGTGGAAGCTTCCGGAGGTCCGCAAAGCGGTATCGTCGTGGCGTCCACGCGCTGGAACCCCGGCGTCATTGGGATCGTGGCCTCCCGGCTGGTTGAGAAATATGTGCGCCCGACCGTCGTTATTGCCATTGATCCGGAGAAGCATGAGGGCAAGGGCTCTGCACGCGCCGTGCCGGGCTTTCATTTGTACGACGCGCTGAAGGGCTGCGTCCATCTGCTGGACAAATTCGGCGGGCACGAATCAGCGGCCGGTCTGTCGCTTTCAGCGGACAAGCTGCAGCAATTTCGAGTTGCCTTTGACCGTGAAGCGGCGGAGCGGCTTACGCCGGACATGCTGTTGCCGGTGACGAAGGCGGACGCCGAAATCGCCTTGTCGGACGTAACGCTGGAGGCGATTCAAGAGCTGGAGAAGCTGGCCCCGTACGGGATGGGCCATCCTGTCCCCCGCTTTGTCATTCGAGGCGCACCTATCCGCGAATGCTTACCGATGGGGAAGGAAGGCAAGCATGTAAAGCTCCGGCTGGCGAACGAAGCTGCGGGCGGAGAGGAGACGGTGGATGCCGTCGGTTTCGGCTTCGGCGCAGCGGCGGAAAGGCTGACGCCGGGCTCCCGAGCCGATCTGATCGGCGAGCTCGGCGTCAATGAGTGGAGGGGATCGCGCAAGCCGCAGCTGATCTTCCGCGATCTTGCCGTGCCTCACCGGCAGCTGTTTGACTGGCGTGAGGCGGCAACGGCCAAAAGCTTTCGGGAACGATGGGAACAGATGCTTGCCGCGGAGGATCGTCCCGCTTTCCTGCTGGATGAGTGGGAGGAGCCTCCTGCGGCGCTGTCGGCATGGTGGAGCAGCGTTCCTGCGTACCGGCTCGGGCGCGCGCGCGGGCTTCAGCCGATCAATGACGCGGCCCATTCGTCGAGCGTCGAGAGCATTACGGATCTTTTTCTTGTGTCATGTCCTTTCCCTTACGAAAGGTTTCATCATATACTAAATCAAGAAAAGGCATTTCAGCGGCTGTATGCCGTAAGCCTTGGCGCATCCCTTGGCGGGAGGCCGACGGCGGCGAACCGAGACGATTTAAGCCTCGTTTATCGCACCGTGCGGGAAGGCTCCGGACGTGACAGGCACCTCACCGCGAAGGAGCTGGCAGAGAAGACGCTGCTCGGGCAAGGCGCCGTTCAATTTGCGCTGCAGGTGTTTACCGAGCTCGGCTTTATCGAGTCTGCGGATGCGGAGGGGCGGATCCGGGCGGTTCTGAATCCCCGCAAGCGCGAGCTGTTCGAATCGCCTGCATACCGGGCGGAGGAGGCGGCGGCGCGGGCGAGAGCCGAGTGGGCTTCCTGCGGCACGAAAACGCTGATACGGATGGCATTGGGCACAACGGCGGCGTTTTACGACAATAAAGAGAAACGAACGACGGAGGCTATCGTATGACAGTAAACTATAAGGATTACATTCGAGTGATTGAGGATTTTCCGCAGCCGGGCATCCGTTTCAAGGATATTACGACGCTGCTTGGCGACGGGGAGATTTATCGGAAGGCGATCAACGATATTAAGGACCTCGTCAAGGAGAAGCAAATCGACTTGATTTGCGGACCGGAAGCGCGCGGCTTCGTCGTCGGGGCACCGCTCGCTTATGCGCTCGGCGTTGGCTTTGTGCCGATCCGCAAAAGCGGGAAGCTTCCATACGAGACGGTCGAAGCGGGCTACGATCTGGAGTACGGCAAAGATAAGCTCGGAATGCACAAGGACGCCATCAAGCCGGGACAAAAGGTGCTTATCGCCGATGATTTGCTGGCGACGGGCGGTACGATTCAGACGTGCATGAATCTTGTGAAGGAGCTTGGCGGCGAGGTTGTCGGCACTGCGTTTTTGATCGAGCTAAGCTACTTGAACGGACGTGAAAAGCTGCAGGGCGCGGACATTGTGTCGCTCATTACATACTGATCATGGATCGTGAATTGCATGCGCAAAGATTAATAGACAGCTATCGCCGTTGTACGGGTAAGGAGCTGTTTCCCGTCGACGGCGAACGACCGCTGGCGGAGCAGCTGTACGAGGCGCCTGTCGTCGTGCTGTCGCACGGGACGGAGGCGGATCCGGTGCTGAACTATGGCAACCGGACGGCGCTCGAGCTGTGGGAGATGGATGAAGCGAGCTTTACCAAGATGCCTTCAAGGTATACGGCTGAACCGATGGAACGCGAGGCTCGCGAACGATTCATGGCGGCGGTGAGGGCGAACGGGTATGTGGACGATTACACGGGCATTCGGATTTCTTCCACGGGCCGCCGCTTCCAGATTCAGCGGGCGACGGTGTGGAATGTGGTCGATGAGCGGGGAGAGCGGATCGGGCAGGCGGCAGCGTTCAGCGGTTACGAATACGTGTAGGCCGCAAAGCTGCTCCAGTCCATACACAAAACGAATGACCCTTCCAAAATAGAGTCATCCGGTGTCCGCAAATGTTGCGGTTTCGAGCGGATGGAGCTTCTCGGAATTGGGGAAATAGCGGACCGACGATATGATCTATTTGAGTGTTTGTATGCAAGCAAAAAGCGGCTTCGAACCGGCGCAAACAAGTGCCGGCGAAGCCGCTTTTTTGTTTGTTTGGTTACTCGTTCGACCAGCCGAGGCGCTGCAGCAGCCGGAAGAACAAGCTGAGCGCGATCGCGACGATCGTCGCCAGCGCCATTCCCTTCAGTTCAAAGCCGCCAGCTTTGAACGTCGTGCCGCTGATGCCGATGACAAGCACGGTGGCGGTCAAAATCAGGTTGGACGCTTTCGAATAATCGACCTTCGTTTCTACCAGCATGCGGACGCCGGATGCGGCGATGACGCCGAACAGGAGAATCGATACGCCGCCCATGACCGCCGCGGGAATCGTCGAGATGAGCGCGGCCAGCTTGCCGACGAAGGACAGCAGGATGGCGATGACGGCGGCGCCGCCGATGACCCAGACGGAATAGACGCGCGTGATGGCAAGCACGCCGATATTTTCGCCGTACGTCGTGTTCGGCGTCGAGCCGACGAAGCCGGAAAGAAGCGTCGAGATGCCGTTTCCGAGCATCGAGCGGCCAAGCCCCGGCTCCTTCGTCAAGTCTTTGCCGACGATGTTGCCGGTGACGATCAAGTGCCCGATGTGCTCGGCGATGACGACGAGCGCGGCTGGCGCGATGATTGCGATGCTGGCGGCGTTAAACACAGGCGTCGTGAACGTCGGCATCTGGATGAAGGCCGCTTCGGCCACCGCCTCGAATGTCACCAGGCCAAAGGCCGCCGCGAGCGCATAACCGACGATGATGCCGATCAAGATTGGAATAATTTTCAGGAAGCCGCGGAAGACGATAGAGCCGATAACTGTGACCAACAAGGTGATGACGGACACCGTAATGACTCTCGGGTCCGGGACCCAATCCGCGGCGGATACGCCTGTCGGCGGAATCCAGCCGGCCATGCCGGCGGCTACCGGAGCGAGCTCAAGCCCGATGACCGCGACGATGGCGCCCATGGCGGCCGGGGGAAATACGATGTTCACCCAGCCGGTGCCGACGACCGAGATGAGCAGGGCGACGGCGATAAAGACGAGGCCGACGATGATGAAGCCGCCGAGCGCTTCCGCGTAGCTGCCTCCGGATAAGACGACGAACACCGGCGACAGGAAGGCGAAGCTGGACCCTAGGTACGCGGGGATTTGGCCTTTGCATAGAATGAGATAGAAAAGCGTTCCGATGCCGTTCATGAGCAGAATCGTGGCCGGATCGACCTGGAACAAAACCGGCACGAGAACGGTGGCGCCGAACATCGCGAACAGGTGCTGCAGCGAAAGCGGCAGCGCGACGAGGAACGGCAGTTTTTCTTGAACTCCGATGGTGCGTTGTTGGGTGGACATAGGGAATTCGTTCTCCTTTCAAACATGGAAGCTATGATTCGACATCAATTGCGGAATTTCGATCCATTCGACATCTTACCAAAACTTTCACAAATCGTCTGCAACTCTTTTTCGCCAGGATTGTACATAGGCTAGTGTCATTCTTGACGCGAAACGACAACAGTAGCATAATGAAAAGCAAACTTTCTATTAGGAGATTAACGGGTCATGACTGTAAGGCAGCCGACGGGCATCGAGAAATTGCTGGAGAAGGCATCTTCCTATATTAAAGAAGCCGATTTGGCGCGCATCCGCGATGCGTACATGTCCGCCGAAGCAGCTCACCGCGGCCAAACCCGAAAGTCAGGCGAGCCGTACATTCTGCATCCGCTGGCGGTTGCGGACATATTGGTCGATCTGCAAATGGACGCGACGACGATCGTCGCGGGTCTGCTGCACGACGTCGTGGAAGACACGAATGTGACGACGGCGGATTTGGAGGCGAAATACGGGCGTACGTGCGCGCTGTTGGTCGACGGTCTGACGAAGCTGGAGAAAATACGCTTCAAGTCGAAGGAAGAAGCCCAGAACGAAAACTACCGCAAAATGTTCGTCGCCATGGCGCAGGACATCCGCGTCATCATGATCAAGCTGGCCGATCGCCTGCACAACATGCGAACGCTCAAATATCAATCGGAAGAAAGCCAGCGCCGCATTGCCGAAGAAACGCTGGAAATTTTTTGCCCGATCGCTCACCGCCTCGGGATGGCCGCCATCAAATGGGAGATGGAGGACATCTCTCTCCGCTATTTAAACCCTCAGCAGTATTATCGGATCGTAAACTTGATGCAGAAAAAGCGCGCCGAGCGCGAGCGCCACATCACCGAGGTCATGGACAAAATCCGCGATAAGCTGAACGAAATGGGCATTCAAGCGGATATTAGCGGCCGGCCGAAGCATATATACAGCATTTATAAGAAAATGGTAGCGAGAAATAAGCAATTTAACGAGATTTACGATTTGCTCGCCATTCGGATCATCGTCGACAATGTGAAGGATTGCTACGCGACGCTCGGCATCATTCATACGCTGTGGAAGCCGATGCCGGGGCGGTTTAAGGACTATGTGGCGATGCCGAAGCCGAACATGTACCAATCGCTGCACACGACGGTGCTTGGCCCGCAAGGGGAGCCGACAGAGGTGCAGATTCGGACGTGGGACATGCACCAGACGAGCGAATACGGCATCGCGGCCCATTGGGCCTACAAGGAAAATAAGGACGGGGCGGCGACGGGGGGGCCGGCGGATTCCTTCGAAGAAAAGATGACGTTCTTCCGGGAAATTCTCGAGCTGCAGCACGAGGCGAAGGATGCCGCGGAATTTATGGAGTCGTTGCGGATGGACTTCTTCACGGACCTCGTCTACGTCTTTACGCCGAAAGGGGAAGTGATGGAGCTTCCCGCCGGCTCGGTGCCGCTTGACTTTGCTTACCGGATCCATACCGAGATCGGAAACCGGACGATCGGCGCGAAGGTGAACGGGAGAATTGTACCGCTCGACCATCAGCTGAAAACGGGCGATATCGTTGAAATTTTGACGTCGAAGCATTCGTACGGACCTTCCCAGGATTGGCTGAAGCTGGCCCAGTCGTCGCATGCGCGCAGCAAGATCAAGCAATGGTTCAAAAAGGAGAAGCGCGAGGAAAATGTGGCGAAGGGCCGCGAGGCGCTGGAGCGGGAGGTCAAGCGCCTCGGCTACGATGTGCAGGAGGTGCTCGTCGAAGACAAGCTGCTCGAAGCAGCGCGGAAATTCAATTTCAACGATATAGAGGATATGCTGTCCGCCATCGGCTTCAGCGGCATCACCGCCGCACAAATTGTGACGCGGCTGACGGAGAAGCTGCGTAAAGAATCGGAGGCGTCGTCGCAGCTGCAGCTGACGAACGAGGTGCGGGAGCTGAAGTCGGCAACGCCGGCGGCGCGTTCGAAGACGCGCTCGGCGCAGGGCGTGCGCGTGAAGGGCGTCGACAATTTGCTCGTCCGGTTTGCACGCTGCTGCAATCCGGTGCCGGGCGACGAAATCGTCGGCTACATTACGCGCGGGCGGGGGGTGTCGGTGCATCGCACCGATTGCCCGAACATGGCGGTCGCCGAGCAGGAAGGCGGCGATGAGGCGAACCGCGTCATCGAGGTGGAATGGGCGCAGGCGTCGGAGGCCAACTACAGCGTCGACATCGAAATTACCGGCCATGACCGCCGCGGGCTGCTGAACGAAGTGCTTCAGGCGGTGTCGGAGAGCAAGACGAACATGTCCGCCGTATCGGGACGTTCCGACAAAAACAAGGTGGCGCTTATCCATATGACGATTTTGATTCGCAATACGGAGCATTTGCAATCGGTAGTGGAAAAAATAAAGCGCGTGCGCGACGTTTATTCCGTGCAGCGGATTATGCAGTAAGGCAGCGCGCAATGGAGGGTTTGGCATGCGCGCATTAGTGCAGCGAAGCGGGAAGGCGTCGGTGGCGGTGGGCGGCGAGACAGTCGGTGCGATCGACCATGGGCTCGTCGTGCTCGTCGGCGTGACGCACGACGACACGGAGACGGACGCGGCGTATTTGGCGGACAAAGTGGCGGGCTTGCGCATTTTTGAGGATGACGAGAGCGGCAGGATGAATTTGTCGGTGCAGGACGTCGGGGGCGGCATATTGTCCGTATCGCAGTTTACGCTGTATGGAGACACCCGCAAAGGGAAGCGCCCGAACTTTATGGCGGCGGCGAAGCCCGAGTCGGCGCTTGCGCTGTATGAGCGGTTTAACGAGCTGCTGCGCGGCAAAGGCTTGGCCGTGGAGACGGGACGGTTCGGGGAAATGATGGAGGTGTCCTTGGTCAACTGGGGACCCGTAACGCTGATGCTGGAGAGCCGGAACTCCGCCCGCTGACCGCCGCCGGGCGGCCGCTTTACAGTCAAACGTATGAGACACGTCTTTCTTAGGGACACTGAGAGGAAAGAGACACCTCGGTGGCCTTAGAAAGGACGTGAGCAGGTGCATGCGTCAGTCAGTGAAAGAAATGACGATCGAGCGGGGGCTCGCCCGGCTGCTGCAGCCGGAACGCCGGGAGGCCGGCGTGCTGCCGACGGCGGCGGAGTCGTCGGTTGAATTCGGCTCGGAGCCAGGCATGCGGAGCCCGAACGTTCATCGCGTCGGGCCGGTGCGCCGCTAACGGAATAAAAGAATAAGAAAAACCGTTCCTCGCGCCGCATTGCTGCTTGGGGAGCGGCTTTTTTGGTATTGGGCACATTTTCGAAACGATCTTGGAATAATGGAACGATTGGCTGTGCGAAGGATGCCGGGCATGCGCAGAATGTGGTATTCTAAGCAAGGATCGTCCTACATGACAGGAAGGGAATGAAGCCCTTGAATATAGGCATCGAACGCGTCGGTTTTGCCGACTACGATATTGAGCTGTATCATCTTTGCAAAATGTTCGACGACGAGGCGGAAGTGCGGAACCTTGGCGACGGAGAGCAGGAGGCGGAAGAAATTTTGTTCGATATGAGCGTTCGTCTTGAGCTGACCGTCGAGGAAGCGGAGGACAGAGCCTCCGTTTCCGTTACGGTAACCTTGCCGGAACGCCTGGAGCCGTGGAGCGCCGCGTATTCGCGCCCGCTCGCAAGCCGCCTCGGAGACGATCGCAAGCGGGTGCTGAAGAAGACAGTGAGCGCCGGGCTGGTAAAGGCATTGGAGCACGTTACCGGCATCACCCAGCCATGGGGCACGCTTACGGGCGTTCGACCGACGAAGCTGATGCACAATATGCTGCTCGTCATGGACGAGACCGAAGCAAAGCGGACACTGATGGACGAGTACTTTGTATCCGAGGAGAAAGCGGAGCTTTTGGTCGATGTGGCGGTCCGTCAGCTCAATGTGATTCCGGACCTTCACACGATCAACGAGAAGGAGGTCAGCGTCTATATCGGCATCCCTTTTTGCCCGACGAAGTGCGCTTATTGCACGTTCCCCGCTTACGACATTCGCGGTAATAACGGCTCCGTGGAAGCGTTCCTCGAAGGACTGCATTACGAAATTCGCGAAACCGGCCGCTGGCTGAAAGCTGCAGGGCTTGGGATTACGACGATTTATTGGGGCGGCGGGACGCCGACGAGCATCGAGGCGGAGCAGATGGAGGCGCTGTTCGTCACGCTGCACGAATCGTTCCCGGGCATGGATCAGGTGCGCGAGCTGACCGTAGAGGCGGGGCGGCCCGACACCATTACGCCGGAGAAGCTGGCGGTGATGAAGAAGTGGAACGTGGACCGCATTTCGATCAATCCGCAAAGCTTTACGCAGCAGACGCTCGATTCGATCGGACGACACCATACCGTGGAGGAGACAGTGGAGAAGTTTCTGCTTTCTCGGAAGGCGGGAATGAACAACATTAACATGGATTTGATTATCGGCCTGCCGAACGAAGGTTTGTCCGAATTGCGCCATACGCTGCAAGAGACCGGCCGGCTGCTGCCGGAATCGTTGACGGTGCACACGCTGTCGTTCAAGCGGGCGTCGAAGATGACGAAGAACCGGGATCGTTACGAGGTCGCCGAGCGGGACGAAATCCGCGGGATGATGGAAGAGGCGATCGGCTGGACGCGGGACAACGGATACGTGCCGTATTACTTATACCGGCAGAAGAACATCCTCGGCAATCTGGAAAACGTCGGGTACAGCCTCGAGGGGAAAGAGAGCCTGTACAACATTCTTATGATGGAGGAGCGGCAAACCGTTGTCGGCCTCGGCTGCGGCGCCGTCAGCAAAGTGGTGTTCCCGCATGCTTCCGGACAGACCAATACGATCGAGCGTTTTCCGAATCCGAAGGAGCCGTTCCATTATAACCAAGCATTTAAGGAGTATACGGCCAAAAAGCTGGCGCTCCTCGCTTCCGCTTACGGCGGCGAGCATGGTGCGGTGCAAACGTAAAGCGAGTGGAAACCAAGACACATGGGGGAGAATTTGCAAATGAATCGTCAGTCGAGGCATCAATGGACAATTTTCAGGACCGCATTGGCATTTCTGCTGCTCGTCGCCGTCAGCCTGACAGGGGCGGGAGCAGCATACGCAGGGACGATTACCCAGCATGCGGAGTGGGTATCGGGAGAGGCCATCGGTCCGCTTCCGGGCGTGAAGCCGGGTCCTTACGCGGGGATCGAATCTAAGTACGACGTTATTGTCGCGGGCACCGACCCGGAAGGGGTGGCGGCCGCCGTTTCTGCGGCGCGGAACGGCTTGAAGGTGCTGTTGGCGGACGGACGCGGCCGTACGGAGTACGGAGGCTTAATGACGCTGGGATGGTTAAACAGTCTGGATATGAACCGGTATGGTCCGAATAGGGACATTCTAAATAAAGGAATCTTTACGGAATGGTACGGCATGGTGGAGGGCGATTCATTCGATGTGCGGACCGCCGCGGTTGCGTTCCGCAAGCTGGTGGAGGGTGAGCCGAATATCGACGTGCTGATGCCGGTGGAGCGCATGGAGCCGATCTTGGAAGCTGTCACGGTTCCGAGCAAAGCGATACGGACGGTAACGGGGATGCGTTTTGTGACAGAAGCAGGAACAGAGCTTATGGTGCAGGCGCCAGCGGTCATCGACGCCACCCAAGACGGGGACATCGCCGCGGCCGCCGGTGTGCCGTACACCTTCGGCCGGGAAGATATCGGCAACAAGAAGGCGCGGATGGCCGTCACGCTTGTGTTTCGGCTGGAGGGCGTCACGCCGGACGTGTGGACGGGCATTCGCCAGCGGCTGCGCGGAACGCAGGGCGTCGGATCGACGGAATGGTCCGCATGGGGCTATAAAGAGCTGTACAATTATAAGCCGACCCAGCCGAACACGATGATGCGCGGGCTCAATATCGGCAGGCAGAAGGACAATACGGCGCTTATTAATGCGCTGCTCGTCTTCGGCGTCGACCCGCTTGATCCGGAGTCGGTGCGGAAGGGGATGGAGAACGGCCAAGCGGAGCTTCCGTACGTCATCGCTCATTTGAAGCGAACGTATCCCGAATTTGCGAACATTACGCTTGGGGAGGTTGCGCCTGAGCTGTACGTTCGGGAATCGAGGCACATTCAAGGCGAATACCGGCTGAACGTGATCGATTTGCTGGAAAACAGGGACCATTGGGACCGGATCGCCTTCGGATCGTACCCGATCGACCTACAGCCGACGTCGCCCGGCGACAACGGCGCGATCCTATTCAAGCCGCTCAAGTACGCGGTGCCTTTTCGCTCCATCGTTCCGCAGCAGGTGGACGGACTGCTGGTCGTCGGCCGGGCGGCTTCCTTCGATACGCTGCCGCACGGCAGCGCGCGGACGATTCCCGTCGGCATGGCAACGGGGCAAGCGGCGGGCGCGGCCGTAAAGCTTGCTTTAGAGCAAGGCTTAACGTTCCGGGAGCTGAGTCAATCGGAAACGGCCGTACGAACGCTGCAAGCGCGGCTCAACACGCAAGGCATGGAGCTGCAGCCGTACACGATACCGGCGAGTATGACGCCGTATATGCAGCATCGCACGTATCTCGGTCTAAAAGCGGTCGTTTATCTCGGACTCGTGTCCGGAAAGTATGATAACGACTTCAGCCTTGACGCTACAGCGAACCGGAGAGCGTTCGCCGAGCTGCTCGCGGGAGCGCAGGGCTATTTCAGAGATAAGCTTCCCGGCTCTTCGGCTGCGTGGCTGCCCGCAGATGAGGCGGCTCGCGAATCGATGGAAACCATTCCGCTTACGCTGGCCCGAGCGTCCATCATGATGGCGGCGGCTCTGAAGGTGCAGGTGACACCTGAGACGGCGACGGAAACGCTGATTGAGAAAGGGTATCTGACTCCCGCCGCCGTGCAATCGGTGAGGAATCCGCAAAACGTGACGGTCGGGGAGTCGTTCCTGTTGTTCCGGGATATGGGGAAGGCATTGGGGCTGCAGATTCCGCGATAAGAGAAACAACACTTTGGAAGCTTATCCCAATTTGTAATCAGTTTGTAATCGCAGGGTCATCACCGTTTAACGTTCATCGAATACAATGAAATCGACCCCCTTTTTGACATATATTTTCCTCCGCCTGCGCCGCTAATGGCCGCAGGTCTTTTTTTTTTGCGTCCTTGACTTTCATAGTTCACATGATTAAAATAATCATAATTTCATGCAGTGCACCGATTCGATGACGGGATAAAGTAGTCCGCATACGCGCCACCCAGAGAGAGACGCCTTAGGCTGCAAGCGTCTTGGCGGCGAACGGATGAACGACCTCCCCGAGGACATACGGCGAAATCAGGCGCTTTTTGATTACAAGCGTCCCAGTAGCCGTCATGCGCGTTACGAGCGTTATTCGTGAAGCGAAACGGGCGGCGGGCAGCCGCAGGAACGTTTCGGAATGTGGGTGGTACCACGGGTGATTTCGTTTGCAATCTCTCGTCCCTTATGCGATGAACCGCAAGGGGCGGGAGATTATTTATTTTGTCAGGAGGTTGGGGAACGATGGCGTTTCAGAAGCCGACAGGCACGCAGGATGTGCTGCCGGGCGCGGTGGAGCGTTGGCAGTTCGTGGAGGCGAAGGCGCGCAGCGTCTGCCGTACGTTTTTGTATCAGGAAATCCGCACGCCGATCTTTGAGTCTACCGAGCTGTTTCAGCGGGGGGTCGGCGAGACGACGGATGTGGTGGAGAAAGAAATGTATACCTTTACGGACAAGGGAGAGCGCAGTATGACGCTCCGTCCCGAGGGGACGGCCGGCGTCGTGCGGGCGTACGTGGAAAATAAATTGTACGGAGATCCGGACATTACAAAGCTGTATTACATCGGTCCGATGTTCCGCTATGAGCGGCCGCAGGCCGGGCGTTACCGCCAGTTCCACCAGTTCGGAATCGAAGCGTTCGGCTCGTCCGATCCGAGCTTGGATGCGGAAGTGATTGCGCTGGGCGCGCAGTTTTATGAAGAAATCGGGCTGAAGGGATTTACCCTGGAAATCAACTCCGTCGGCACGCCGGTCATTCGCGCAGTGTTCCGAGACAAGCTGCTTTCGTTTCTTGAGCCGAAGCGGGAGACGCTGTGCAAGGACTGCAGATCGCGTATGGACCGCAACCCGCTGCGGGTGCTCGATTGTAAGGTCGATCAGGAGCATTTCGAGGGAGCGCCGTCGTTGTTGGACAACCTCGATGAGGAATGCGAGGCACATTTCGAGGCGGTGAAAAATCACCTGCAGGCGATGGGGATCGAATATACGATCAACCCGCGGCTTGTGCGCGGGCTTGACTATTATACGCATACCGCGTTCGAATTTAAGGCGGCGGGGATCGGCTCGATCGATACGATCGGCGGCGGCGGCAGATATAACGGCCTCGTCTCGGACATCGGGGGCCCGGAACAGACGGGCGTCGGCTTCGGCCTCGGAATGGAGCGGCTGCTGCTCGTGCTGGAGAAGCAGGGGGTCGAGCTTCCCGTAGCGAACAAGCCCGACGTTTATTTCGTCGCTCTCGGCGCGGAGGCGGAGCAGCATATCGTCCCGCTGCTGTTTGAAGCGCGCAAGAGCGGTCTTGCGGCGGAGAAAGACTACGGCGGCCGCAAAATGAAGGCGCAGCTCAAATCGGCGGACAGGCTCGGAGCCGCCTATGCGGCGATTCTCGGCGACGAGGAGCTTGCCCGGGGGGAAATCGTGTTGAAACATTTGGCCGACGGCGAGCAGGAAACGATTGCTATCGACGTCTTGGTGGAGCGGCTTGCCGCAAGGCGGACGGGAAAGTAAAACGAAAACATTTTAATTTAAATAAAGGGGTATGGAAACCATGATGTTAAGAACGCACAACTGCGGCACGGTCACGAAAGCAAATATCGGCGAAACGGTCACGTTGAACGGCTGGGTACAGCGCCGTCGCGACTTGGGCGGCGTGTTGTTCATCGACCTGCGGGACCGCAGCGGGTTGATGCAAATCGTCTTCAATCCGGCTTTCTCGGGCGAGGCGCTGTCGACGGCGGACCGGGTCCGCAACGAATGGGTGTTGGCGGTAAAAGGAAAGGTCGTCGAGCGCGATCCGTCCACGGTGAATCCGAATTTGCCGACCGGCGAGATTGAAGTGCAGGTTACGGACATTGAAGTGTTCAACCCGGCTAAAAATCCCCCATTCTTCATTGAAGACGGCCTGGAAATCGACGAATCGGTGCGTTTGAAGTACCGTTATCTCGATTTGCGCCGGCCGGAAATGCAGCGCACGCTCATGCTGCGGGCGAAGGCGGCGAAGGTGTTCCGCGATTATTTGGACGATAACGGGTTCATTGAAGTGGAGACGCCGATTTTGACGAAGAGCACGCCGGAAGGCGCGCGCGACTATTTGGTGCCGAGCCGGGTGCATCCGGGCGAGTTTTTTGCGCTTCCGCAGTCGCCGCAAATCTTTAAGCAGCTGTTGATGGTGTCCGGGATGGAGCGGTACTATCAGATCGCGCGCTGCTTCCGCGACGAAGATTTGCGCGCCGACCGGCAGCCGGAATTCACGCAGGTCGACATCGAGACGTCGTTCCTGTCGCAGGATCAGCTGCTTTCGATGATGGAGCAGCTGGCGGCGCGTCTGTTCAAGGAGACGATCGGTGTCGACGTACCGACTCCGTTCCAGCGTCTGTCGTATGCGGACGCAATGGGCAAGTACGGCTCCGACAAGCCGGACCTGCGCTTTGGTCTCGAGCTGGTGGACGTGTCCGATATTGTCGCTTCGTCCGGCGTGAAGGTGTTTGCGTCGATCGTTGCGGGCGGCGGCGTCGTGAAGGCGATCAATGCGAAGGGCTGCGCCGGCTGGAGCCGAAAGGAGCTTGACGACTTGACTCCGTTCGCGGCGCGCTACGGCGGCAAAGGACTCGCTTACATTACCGTGAAAGACGGCGAGTGGAAGGGACCGATCGTGAAGTTCCTGTCGCCGGAAGAAATTGCGGCGTTGACGGAACGTCTTGGCGTAGAAGAGGGCGACGCGCTCTTGTTCAGCGCCGACAAGGCGAAGATCGTGCACGACGTGCTCGGCAACCTGCGTTTGAAGCTTGGACGCGATCTCGGCTTGATCGACGACAGCGTGTTCAAGTTTGCGTGGGTCGTGGACTTCCCGCTGCTCGGCTGGGACGAGGAAGACAAGCGCTGGGTCGCGGAGCATCACCCGTTCACCCGTCCGCGCGAGGAGGATTTGCCGCTGTTCGACACCGATCCGGGCGCGATTCGCGCACAGGCGTACGACTTGGTGCTGAACGGGTACGAGGTTGGCGGCGGCTCGATGCGGATTTACCAGCGTGAGGTGCAGGAGAAAATGTTCGCGGCGCTCGGACTTTCGATGGAAGAGGCGCATGACAAGTTTGGCTTCCTGCTCGATGCATTCGATTACGGCACCCCGCCGCACGGTGGACTCGCATTCGGCTTTGACCGTTTAGTCATGTTGCTGACGGGCCGGACGAACCTGCGGGAGACGATCGCCTTCCCGAAAACGGCCAGCGCGACCGATTTGCTGTCGGGCGCTCCGTCGCCGGTCGAGCCGAAGCAGCTTGAGCAGCTTTCGATCGGACTGGCGCTGAAGAAGCCAGCGGCCGCGGCTGCGGGCGCGAAGGAATAACACCGCCGCTGCGGATGATTTCAAGTGAAAGGAGGCAGCGGAGCATGCTGCATCAGTTTTCCCGGACAGAGCTTGCCGTCGGTCCCGAGGGACTCGAAGCGCTGAAGAACAGTACGGTGGCGGTGCTCGGCATCGGCGGCGTCGGCTCGATCGCGGCGGAGGCGCTTGCGCGTACGGGCATTGGACGCATCATCATGATCGATAAGGACGTTGTCGATATCACGAACATTAACCGGCAGGTTCATGCTTTAACGACTACCGTCGGCCAGCCGAAGGCGGATTTGATGCGCGATAGGATCATGCTGATCAATCCGGAATGCGACGCGATTGCGCTAAGGATGTTCTATACGGAGGAGACGTACGAGTCGCTGTTCGAGCACAAGCTTGATTATGTGTTGGACGCGTCAGACACGATCGCATACAAGATCCACCTGATTAAGGAGTGCATGTCCCGCGGCATCCCGGTCATTTCAAGCATGGGCGCGGCAAACAAGATGGACCCGACCAAGTTTCAGGTCGCCGACATTTCCAAAACGCATACGGACCCGCTCGCGCGGGTCGTCCGGCAAGGGCTGCGTAAAGCGGGCATCAAGAAGGGCGTGAAAGTCGTCTTCTCGACGGAAACGCCAAAGCGGCCGCGTGTCGACGTCACGGAGAAGATCGTGCCGGAGAACGCGCCGAACATTCGCAAAGCGAAGCAGCCGCCGGCCAGCAACGCCTTCGTTCCGCCGGTGGCGGGGCTGTTTATGGTCAGCGTCATCGTGAACGATTTGTTGAAGAAGCACGGCATCGAGGTGTGACGGTCCGCGATAGGACCGAAGGCTCGTCTTTAGGGACGAGTCTTTTCTCGTTATGCGACTTTTTACCATGAGTACTCAAGCTGTAAGTAAATTGTTCCTGCCGCATGCTGAGCGAGGGGATAGTGTCTAAAAGTACCTGCAAAAGAGACTGAGCGAAGGGGAGTGTCTAAAGAGCGGTCGAAATGACTAGGCTCCCCTTTTTCCTGATATAATGGTAGAGACGGCTAGCTTGAAATCCTGAAGGGAGCAATCGCGATGGACTTGTTTACATACGGCGGAGAGCAGGGGCAGCAGCGTTCGAGGCAGCCGCTTGCTGAGCGGATGCGGGCGAGGTCGATCGACGAATACATCGGGCAGGAGCATATCGTTGGAGAGGGAAAGCTGCTTCGCCGCGCCATAGAGTCTGATCAGGTGACCTCCATTCTATTGTACGGACCTCCGGGTACTGGCAAAACGACGCTCGCCACGGTCATTGCAAACCAAACCGACGGGGATTTCGTCCGATTGAACGCGGTAGACGCATCGGTAAAGGATGTCCGGGAAACGATCGATAGAGCGAAAGAAACCAGGGCGTTGTTCGGTAAGAAGACGATTTTGTTTCTGGACGAGGTGCATCGTTTTAAGACGTCTCAGCAGGACGCGCTCCTGCCCGCAGTAGAGGCGGGGATTATTGTTTTTATAGGGGCGACTACGGAGAACCCGTTTCATTCCATCAACGGAGCTCTCTTGTCGCGCTCCACGCTGTTCAGGCTCGAGCCGCTGTCTCCCGCGCATGCGGTGCAGGCGATGCGCCGGGCGCTCGCAGACCGCGAGCGGGGGCTTGGCGCTCTGTCGATCCGCGCCGAAGAGGAAGCGCTGGCGCATATCGCCGAGGTGGCCGGCGGCGATTTGCGGCGAGCGCTGAATGCGCTGGAGCTGGCGGCGCTCACCACGCCGCCGGACGAAGCTGGCGTCATCCGGATAACGCTTGACGCCGCGGAAGAATCGATCCGCCAACCGACGGTGGCGGCGGACGAGTCGACGCAGTACGATGTTCTCTCTGCGTTCCACAAGAGCGTGCGCGGTTCATCCGACGCAGCGCTCTTTTGGTTCCTCTACGCAGTAGAGAAGCTGGGAATGGACCCGATGGTGTTTCTGCGCAGGCTGATCGTCGCTTGCAGCGAAGACATCGGTTTGGCGAATCCGCAGGCCATGGTGCAGGCGGTCACCGCAATGGACGCCTATCATAAAATAGGCTGGCCGGAGGCCAGGTACAACATCAGCCAGGCGATTTTGTTTGCAGTCGAGAGCCCAAAGTCAAATTCAATTGGGATGGCGATGGAGCGCGTGAATTCAGCAATCGGGCGAATCGGGTCTGCGGATGTGCCGATGCATCTTCGCGACGGGCATTACAAGGGTTCCGTTCAGCTTGGTCACGTCGGCTACAAATATCCGCATGATTACCCTAATCATTATGTCGAACAGCTTTATGCCCCCGAGGAGTTGAAGGATATGGTGTTTTTCCAGGCATCCGAGCAAGGGACAGAAGCGAAGATGCGTGAGAATCAACAGCGCAGAAAACGTTCTCGATCACAATGACGGCCCGAGAGGAAATTTTTTGGCAAATATGATAGAATAAATATGGTATTTTTCTAATTGCTGCATATCGACTTCAGGCAAATTCAAATGGATGAGGAGATTCGCTCCTTCGTTCGGATCGAGTATGTGGGCGAGCCCCAAGGATTGAAGAAGGGCGGCATTCGCACGATCGTTACGGATCAGGCGGAAGTGAAGTGCATGCCGCAGAGCTTGCCGGAAAGCATTTCTATCGACGTTTCCTCTCTTGAAGTCGGGGATGCTGCTCGGAATTTCGCCGAAACAGAAGGAAGCGTCGCCGGGGGAGGCTGCCGGTGAGATTGCGGCCAGCTCTGAATCATAAGAAATAGAAAGAAAATAAGGGTCGATACCATACGTTTGGTATCGGCCCGAGTTTATTAGGGGGATACTCATTCATGGCTTGGATTTATTTGGCCGTAGCGGGCTTGTTGGAAATCGGCTTCGCGACATCGTTAAAATATACGAACGGCTTTACTCGGCTTTGGCCTACCGTCACATTTCTGCTGTTCGGCTCCGGCAGCTTCTATTTGCTGACGATGGCGCTTAAAACGATCCCCATCGGTACGGCGTACGCCGTCTGGACGGGGATCGGTGCGGTGGGAACCGTGATCGTCGGGATGATCTTCATGAATGAACCGAGGGATTGGGTGCGGTTTCTATGCATTGCGCTCATTATTGCAGGCATCGTGGGACTGAAGATCGGCGCGCCGGCCGAGGCGAAGAAGGGGGAGGACGGTCAAGAAACGGCCGTCGTCCAAGCTCAGGAGAATCGCCGGGGCTAGGCCGGCAGCCGCAGCGACTCCGAGCAAGCTTGAACGGCTGCCGGTGAAGGCTAGCCGTTCGAACAGCGCCTCGCTGTCGAACGGGGGAATGATCGGGACGGCCAGCTTCATCCGCCGAACACCCGTCGTTCGTGATCGAGCAGCCACTCTTTTCGCCACAGCCCCCCGGCATAGCCGGTCAGCTTCCCGCCCGCACCGATGACCCGGTGGCACGGAACGACGATCGAGATCGGGTTGCGGCCGATCGCTTGGCCGACCGCCCGCACGCCCTTCGGATTGCGGACGGCCGCGGCCACCTCCAAATAGGTGCGCGTATCGCCCCAGCCAATGCGCTGAAGCTCCGTCCACACCGACTGCTGGAACGGCGTGCCCGCCGGCTTCAGCGGAAGCTCGAAGCGCCTCCGCTCTCCGCGCAAATATTCGCTCAGCTGTTGAACGGCAAGCGACACCGCGCCCTGCGGAACAATGCCTAGCGAATCGTTCGGCACCTCGTCTAAGAAGTCAATTTCCGTCACATATTGTTTTGTCCCCCGAATGAGGAGGGTTCCGAGCTCGCTCGACACGTATGACGTTATCAGCTCACGCTCCTCGAAAGCTGTATTCGCCGCCGTTTCCATACAGACCCCTCCATTATTTCATCAGGTTGGAAGCGAACGCCGCGTGCGGACTGTGTTCCTTATCTACCGTATCGATCGTGCCGCCGCCCAGACAGACGTCCCCGTCATAAAATACGACCGCTTGCCCCGGCGTGATCGCCTTCTGCGGCTTAGCGAAATCGACAGCGCACGTCGAATCGCCCGTCATCGTCACCACTACGTCCTGGTCAGCCTGCCGATAGCGGAATTTCGCGGTACATGAAACCGGGCCGTTCGGCGCTCGGCCGTTGATCCAATGTACGTTTGACGCCTTCAGTCGCCGTGAATAAAGCCGCGGATCCGTTTCCCCTTGAACGACATACAGAATGTTGCGGTCCAAATCCTTATCCGCAACAAACCAAGGCTCGCCGGTTCCGCCGCCGCCGATGCCCAGTCCTTGACGCTGACCCAGCGTATAGTACATCAGCCCGTCGTGCCGCCCTTTCAATTCTCCTTCGAAGGTGCGGATTTCTCCAGGACGCGCGGGCAAGTATTTGCTTAGAAATTCTTTGAAGTTTTTCTCCCCGATGAAGCAAACGCCGGTGCTGTCTTTCTTCTTGGCGGTGGCAAGGCCCGCTTCGACGGCAATTTCCCGAATTTGGGGCTTCGTATACGAGCCGATCGGGAACATCGCCTGGGACAGCTGCCGCTGGTTCAGCGCATTGAGAAAGTACGTCTGATCTTTGTTGCGGTCGACGCCCCGCAGCAGCCGGTACTCTCCGTCCGCGTGTTCCACTCGCGCATAATGGCCTGTCGCCAAGTAATCCGCTCCCAGCTCGTTGGCCTTTTGCAGAAACTCCCCGAACTTGATTTCGCGGTTGCACATCACGTCCGGATTCGGCGTGCGGCCCGCTTTATACTCGTCGAGGAAATATTGAAACACGCGCTCGTAATATTGTTTTTCGAAGTTGACGGTATAGTAAGGGATCCCGATTTGCGCGCAGACACGGCGCACATCCTCGGCATCCTCGTCGGCGGTGCAGTAGCCGAATTCGTCGGTATCGTCCCAATTTTTCATAAATACGCCGATCACGTCGTAGCCCTGCCGCTTAAGCAGCAGCGCGGTGACGGAGCTGTCAACGCCACCGGACATCCCTACGACGACGCGGGTTTCCGCCGGGGGTTTCGTTATTGCGGCCATACAATGCTCACCAGCTTTCTGAGGATTGTCTCTCTATTGAAAAATATTGTACCACAGCATTCGTTTTCGGGGAAAAGACGACGGTTTGGCCGAAATGTTCGACGTCCTGAAACAATTGAAAATTTTCGTGAAAACGTCAAGGTTTTTGTTACCAAAGCCGAACGTTTATGTTAACATAAAGTATCACGGGTGGGCGGATGCCTTTAAAAATTGCCAAATTGCCCGTTTGAAATACACGATGAACGTCAATCCTTGTATCAATGGGATGAAGTGAAGCGTTCTTGCGTAGATGGGGTGTTCCCTTTGAAAATATCGACGAAGGGCCGATACGGCCTGACGATTATGATGGAGTTGGCTACCCAATTTGGCGAGGGGCCGACATCTTTAAAATCAATCGCCGAAAAGCACAGCTTGTCGGAGCACTACCTGGAGCAGCTTATTACTCCGCTTCGGAATGCGGGGTTGGTCAAGAGCATTCGCGGAGCCTACGGCGGATACATCCTCTCGAAATTGCCGGAGGAAGTGACGGCGGGAGAAATCATTCGTCTGTTAGAGGGGCCGATTTCCCCGGTCGACTTTGAGGAAGAGGACGATCCGGCGAAGCGGGACCTATGGATTCGAATCCGCAATGCCATCGCATCGGTGTTAGACACGACGACGCTTGCTTCGCTGATTGCCTATCGAAGCGAAGGCAGCCAAGAAAATTTCATGTTTTATATTTAAATGAAAGCGAGCGGGTGAAGACAGGCTATGGGTTCCCTTGAGGGAATTTACTTGGATCATGCCGCCACAACTCCCCTGCATCCATCGGTATTGGAAGCGATGCTGCCGTATTTGTCGAAGGTGTTCGGCAATCCGTCCAGCTTGCACCGATTCGGACGCGAGGCGAAGGAGGCGTTAACCTCCGCGAGGGACTCGATTGCCGCTAGGATCGGCTGTTCTCCGTCGGAGCTCGTGTTTACAAGCGGCGGCACGGAAAGCGATAATCTCGCGCTCTTTGGAGTGGCTCAGGCCGCAGGCTCCGCCCGGCGGCGCATTGTCACGACGGCGATTGAGCATCATGCGGTGCTTCACGCATGCCGTGAGATGGAGCGGCTTGGTTACGAGGTCGTGTATGTCGGCGTCGATCATACCGGCGTCGTGAAATGGGACGAGCTGTCCGAAGCGATTGACGATCGGACGGCGCTTGTCTCGGTGATGTACGGCAACAACGAAGTCGGCACACTTCAGCCGATTGAAGACATCGGGCGAATGGCGCGCGAACGCGGCGCTTTTTTTCATATAGACGCTGTTCAAGCTTTAGGTCACGCACACATCGATCTCGGCCGGCTGCCGGTCGACGCGATGAGCTTTTCGGCTCATAAAATTAACGGACCGAAGGGGATTGGCGCGCTTTACGTGAATAAACGGGTCAAGCTTGCTCCCCGTTCGTTCGGCGGAAGCCAGGAACGCAAGCGCCGAGCCGGTACGGAGAACGTAGCCGGAGCGGTCGGCTTCGCCAAGGCGGCGGAGCTGGCGCTGGCGGATGTGCCGCGGCGATGCGCGGAGCTGCTGGAGCTTCGGCAAGCGATGATTGACGGGCTAAAGGAACGTCTGCCCGAAGGGGCTTTGGTAGTGAACGGGCATCCGAACGAGCATTTGCCGCACGTGCTGAACGTTAGCTTTCCCGGCGCGAATTCGGAGTCGCTGCTCATGAACTTCGATTTAGGGGGAGTTGCCGCATCGAGCGGTTCCGCATGCTCAGCGGGCGCACTTGAACCGTCGCATGTGCTGCAGGCGATGGAGCTGCCCGATCCGCTGCTCCGCTCCGCGGTCCGATTCAGCTTCGGGTACGGCAATTGCCTTAAAACTGTAACAATTGCAGCCGAAATCGTTGCAACGATCGTGAAACGTTTTTCGTAATACACTGTAAGAATGTCAAAATAATTTTCAATGGCAGGATTAAACCCGTGGAGTTTTGGGAAGAAATAGAAACAATATTTAGATGAATGAGGGGATTCCGTTATGATGCGCTGTCCGAATTGCAATTCCAAAGATATTGGGAAAATCGGCTCCCATCAATTTTATTGCTGGGGCTGTTTCATTGAATTGACCGTTAACGGCGAGAAGATGTCCGTGTACCAAGTTGAGGAGGACGGAACGCTCAGCTCGCTGGACGATCTGTTTTTCCCTGAAGAGGACATCCCGCAAGTACACGCCAATTAAACAAGGCGGCACTATTTAGGGCCCGTATCGGACAAGCTTGACCGGAGCTTGTTCGATACGGGTTTTTTGCCGTTTACGGATGATTTCGGCAGCTCGTACATATACTGTTTGCATCATGCCATTTTTGGACAATGGGGGGAATGCAGTGGAACGGTTTTTCCGCAGTCCTTGGTTCGCGGCACTTCTGTATACGCTGCTGTGTCTCGCGGTCATTTTCATGCTGATTCAAATTAAACCCGTCGTGGTCGGCGTTTTCTCGTTTCTGAAGACCGTCCTCATGCCTTTCATTATCGCAGTGATCGTCTCCTATGTGCTGAATCCGGTCGTCAATCTGCTGCACCACCGTCGGGTCCCCCGAACAATTGCAGTGCTGCTCATTTATGCCATTTTTATATTAACCGGCACGGTGGCCGTCATGAACTTGATTCCGATGTTCGTAGCGCAGCTGAACGAGCTAAACGAGCATCTTCCTCAGTTTACGATGCGGGCGCAGCAATTCATTGTAAAGCTGAACGACGACAGCATTTTGCCTGAAAGCGTGCGGATCGGCATCCAGAACGGAATTTTGATGGCGGAGCAGCAGCTGGCGGAGATGATTACGGGCTTTATTAACCGAATCGGCACAACGTTGAACGCAGTGTTTGTCGCTTTCATTGTACCTTTCCTGGCGTTCTATATTATGAAGGATCTCCAGTTGATCGAACGAACGGTGCTGACCTTCGTGCCCGATCATCACCGTAAGCGGACGGTGCGTATGGTGACGGATATCGACAAAGCGCTTGGCAATTATATTCGCGGGCAGTTCATCGTGTGCGTCATCGTCGGCTTGTTGGCTTACATCGGCTATTGGCTTATTGACATTCCGTATCCGCTGTTGCTGGCTGCCGTCGTCGGATTGTTCAACATTATCCCCTATGTAGGCCCGTTCTTCGGAGCCGCTCCAGCGCTGATCGTGGCCGCTACCGTATCATTCGAAATGGTGCTGCTGGTTGCTCTCGTGAACACGATTTGTCAGATTTTGGAGGGAAACGTCATTTCCCCGCAGGTGGTCGGCAGGTCGCTGCATCTTCACCCGCTGCTGATCATTTTTGCTCTGCTGGTAGGCGGGGAGATCGGCGGGATTGTCGGGCTCATTCTCGCAGTACCGGTGTTTGCCGTCATCAAGGTCATTGTTCATCATGTATTGCTGTATTGGAAGCACCGGAACCCGGTTATGTGAAGAAAACGAAAAAAACCTTCTCCCTTGGATCAAGGGATGAAGGTTTTTCGGAGGGTTTTGCGTATTCAAAAGGATAAACTTTCGGTAGATAATGAAAATCATTATCATTGGAGCTGTTATTACTATACCCAATTTCGTTCGAAATTGTCAAGTGAGATTGACTTGTTTGCTTTATTAAGAATATAATGAGCCCAATACGTGGATGAAAAGAAGTAAGCCGAACTTTTCCTCGATACAGAGAACGGGCTTCGGGCGAACACCGCCCGGCTGGAAGAGCCCTGACGAAGGAATCGGCCGAACGCTGTTTTCGGAGTGCGAACCAACTTCGCCGGTGTGGACCCGTTATCGTCCTTCACGAGAGTTCCTCATCGGTTGGAAGTGTGCGATGGGGAGAACAAGGGTGGTACCGCGATGATCAATCGTCCCTGTTATAGGGGGCGGTTTTTTTATTCATGTCAGGAGGCAAGGTACAGATGAAAGCGAGCGAAATACGAAGCAAATGGTTGGCATTTTTCGAAGGGAAAGGGCACAAGGTTGAGCCGAGCGCTCCGCTCGTTCCGCACAACGATCCTACGCTTCTGTGGATCAACGCTGGGATGGCGCCGCTTAAGGCGTATTTTGACGGCCGCGTAAAGCCGGAAAATCCTCGCATCGCGAACGCTCAAAAGTGCATCCGTACGAACGACATTGAGAATGTAGGGAAGACGCGGCGGCATCATACGTTCTTCGAAATGCTTGGAAACTTTTCCATCGGGGATTATTTTAAAGAAGAAACAATTACATGGGCTTGGGAGTTTCTGACCTCCCCGCAGTGGATCGGGTTCGATCCGGAGCGGCTGTCGGTGACGATTCATCCTGAGGACGACGAGGCCTTCAAATTGTGGAATGAGAAAATCGGCATCCCGGCTGAGCGGATTTATAAGCTGGAGGACAATTTCTGGGATATCGGGGAAGGTCCCTGCGGGCCGTGTACGGAAATTTTCTATGACCGCGGTCCGAAGTACGGAGATTTGTCCGATCCGGAATGTACGCCGGGCGGGGAGAACGAACGGTTCCTGGAAGTGTGGAATCTGGTGTTCTCGCAGTTCAATCACAACAAAGACGGTTCATATACACCGCTTCCGAACAAAAACATCGACACCGGCGCAGGTCTTGAACGATTTGCTTCCATTCTGCAGGATGTCGATTCGAATTTCGACACGGACCTGTTCCGGCCGATCATCGATGCGACGTGCCGCATTGCGGGCGTAACGTACGGAAAGAACGTGGAGACCGACGTAGCGCTCAAGGTGATTGCCGACCACATCCGCACGGTGGCGTTTTCCGTCGGCGACGGAGTGCTTCCGGGGAACGAAGGGCGCGGGTATGTCATCCGTCGTTTGCTTCGCCGCGCCGTACGTTACGGAAAAGCGACGCTGGGAGTTGAAAAGCCGTTCTTGTACCAGCTTACCTCTGTCGTGGGCGAAGTGATGGGCATGTACTATACCGAGGTTGTGGACAAGCAGGAGTTTATCGAGCGGGTCATTCGGATGGAGGAAGAACGTTTCCATGAGACGCTGACGGAGGGCCTGTCGATCCTGAGCGGCTTTGTCGCGGCAGCAAAGGCGGAGGGACGCCGTATCATTAACGGGGCGGAAGCGTTCAAGCTGTACGATACGTACGGCTTCCCGTTGGATCTTACGGAAGATTACGCGGCGGAGCAGGGCTTGGGCGTCGATCGCGAAGGATTCGACAGCTCGATGGAGGAGCAGCGGCAGCGTGCGCGCGCGGCGCGCCAAGAGACGGAAAGCATGAAGGTGCAGGGCGGCGCCCTGTCCGACTTTGCGGTTAAAAGCGAGTTCGTTGGTTATAATGAATTGGTAACGACTGCTAATGTGATCGCTATCGTGCATGAAGACCGATTCATCGATATGGCCGGGGCAGGTGAGAAGGTGGCGGTCATTCTTGACCGCACCCCGTTCTATGCCGAAAGCGGCGGACAGGTGAGCGACCACGGCACGATGACGAGCGGAGACATGCAACTGCAGGTGACGGACTTATCGAAGGCGCCGCACGGCCAGCATGTGCATTACGTCACGATAGAGCGAGGCGTGCTCCGCAAAGGGGATACGGTTAAAGCGGCTGTGTCGGCTCGTCTGCGCGAAGCGACGATTAAGAACCATACCGCGACTCACCTGCTTCACAAGGCGCTGAAGGAAGTGCTCGGAGGCCACGTCAACCAGGCCGGTTCGTTGGTGGAGCCGGAGCGTCTGCGCTTCGACTTCTCGCATATTGCGGCCGTGACGCCGGAGGAGCTCGCTTCGATCGAGCGTCGCGTCAATGAGCAAATTTGGATCGGCACGGGACTGAGGATCGAACAAATGGCGATCAACGAGGCGAAGGCGATGGGGGCGATGGCGCTCTTCGGCGAAAAATACGGAGATGTCGTCCGCGTCGTTCAAGTGGGCAATTACAGCATAGAGCTGTGCGGCGGTTGCCACGTCGGCAACACGTCCGAAATCGGATTGTTCAAAATCGTATCGGAAAGCGGCATCGGTTCGGGCGTGCGCCGGATTGAGGCGGTAACCGGAAAGGCCGCATACTTGTACATGGACAGCCAAATCCAGTTGCTTCGAGACGGAGCCGGATTGCTCAAAGCCCCGCCTGCGGAGCTGCCAAAACGGATTGAAGCGTTGCAAGGGCAAATGAAGGATGCGCAGAAGGAAATCGACGCGCTGCGCGGAAAGCTCGGATCGCTTGAAGCAGGTTCGCTTGAGAGCAAGGTGTTGAAGGTTGGGGATATCCCGTTGCTTGCCGCCGAGGTAAACGGTGCGGACATGGACACGCTGCGCGGAATTGCAGACACGATGAAAGCGAAGCTCGGCTCCGTCGTCATTGTGCTCGGTTCCGTCCAGGACGGGAAAGTAAACCTTGTCGCCGCCGTGACGCCGGACTTCATTAAGCGAGGTATCGCCGCCGGCGCCATTGTAAAGGCTGCGGCAGCCATTTGCGGCGGAGGCGGAGGCGGGCGGCCGGATATGGCGCAAGCCGGCGGCAAAGATCCGTCGAAGCTGCAGGAGGCGTTGAAGTCTGTTCCCGATTCGCTCGGAAACTTCATCGGATCTTAATGCCTAAGAAAAGGATTTTCAAGCATCCGCGCAGAATACAATATATCATCTCATGCAAATTGGGGGTGCCGGTATGAACTCCATGGACAAAACGATGAAGTACGTTCGACAGAACGACTCTCAGGAAGCGTCGGCGAATGAAATTCTTTTAGCTGTATATGACGCTTTACAGGAGAAAGGGTACAACCCGATCAACCAGATCGTCGGTTATTTGTTATCGGGCGACCCGGCCTACATCCCAAGACACGAAAATGCACGAAGTCTGATCCGCAAGCGGGAACGAGACGAGCTCATTGAGGAGCTTGTAACGTTCTACGTCAGTCATCGACGCTGATTATGAGGTGGATGGGGATTGATTACGGAGACCGTCAAATCGGCATCGCGGTGAGCGACGAGTTGATGCTGACGGCACAAGGACTTACAACGCTCCGCAACTCCAAGGACGAGCGCGTATTGAACGATATTGCGGCGCTTGTTGAAGAACATGGCGTTACCGAGGTGATCGTTGGGTACCCTAAAAATATGAACGGTACCGTCGGCCCAAGAGGAGTGGTGTCTGAACAGTTTGCCGCTTCGCTTCGGGAACGTCTAGGTGTGCCGGTGCATCTATGGGACGAACGGCTGACCACCGCATCGGCTCAGCGGACGCTGATTGAAGCGGACGTAAGCCGCAAAAAGCGCAAGCATGTGATTGACAAAATGGCTGCGGCGCTCATTTTGCAAAATTATATGGAATTCAAATCTACAAAGAGGTGACGACGATGACGGATCAGCACGAACACGAAATGGGAGAAGCGATGGACCCGGAAATCATTTATATTCCGGACGAGGACGGCAATGAGGAAGAATTCGAAGTCATTATGAAGTTCGAAGTGGATGGCTCCGACAAGAAATATATGATGGTCGTGCCGCTGGAAGGCGCGGATGAAGAGAACGAAGAGGTATACGCGTTCCGTTACGAAGAAGAGGGCGAGGAACTGAAGCTCTATACGATTGATGACGAGGAAGAGTGGAACGTCGTAGAGGAGACGTTTAATACGTTGCTCGAAGAGATGGATTCGGAAGACCAATAGGAGGCATTATGTCCGGCTTACGGCGAGAAAACGCGGAATATACCCGTCGCCTGCGCGAGGCATACGGGGATGAATTGGTATTGTCGGCGGACGGCGGCGAGGAGGATGCCGTTCACCGTATCGTTATGGAGTTTGACGTTGCCGGCCGATCCTATGCGGTGCTTCGTCCCGATCAAGCCGCCGACGGGGAGGACCCGCTCGTGTTCCTCGTTACAAAACAAGGGGAAGGCGAGTACGAGCTTGAAACGATAGACGATGACGACGAGTGGGAGGACGTATCCGAGCTGGTCGACGAGCTGCTCCTTGAGACGGACGGCCGTGCCTGACAGTAGAACAACGTAGGCAGCGGAGGAGAGCGGCGCTTGGCGGCCGCTCTTTTTCTATGGGAGGGACCGAAGGTGAAAATCGTAAAATGGGTGGGTTTGCTGCTGCTGCTCATCCTTGCGGGGTTGTCGGGGATCGGCTATTACGTATTTGAACAGCTGAAGCCCGCAGAAGCATCAAGTGAAGAAATTGTATTCATCATTCCGGAGGGCGCCTCATCGGGACGGATTGCAATGATTCTCGAAGAAGAAGGATTGGTGCGCGACGGGACGATTTTGTCCTATTACTTCCGTTACAAAGGGATCGGAACCGAATTTCAAGCAGGAACGTACGCGATGACGCCGGGGATCAGCGTTCAAGAAATGATTCGCAAGCTGAACGCCGGAGAAACGGTGAAGGAGGAGACGCTCCGCTTCACCCTTCCCGAAGGCTTCACCGTGGCGCAGACCATCGGACTGCTCGCGGAGAGTCTCGGCTTTTCGCGGGAAAAGCTGGAGCAGCTTGCCCAGACGCCGTCGTCGTTCGCGAAGCATCCGGCAACGGGGGAAGCGACGCATGCGGCCGGCATTCCGGAGCGTTCCGATTACCGATTTAAGCTGGAAGGCTATCTGTTTCCCGAAACGTACGAACTGTCGAAGGACGCGACGGAAGAGGACGCCTTCTTTCGAATGATCGCGGAGCTGGACCGAAAGCTCGGAACGCTTCCGGAAGGATGGGAGGCTCGTCTAGCAGAGCGCGGGATTACGTTTCACGAGCTGATGACGATCGCTTCGCTGGTAGAGCGGGAGGTCGTTGCCGATACGGAGCGGGCGCTGGTGGCCGGCGTCATTTATAACCGGATCGAAAAGGGGATGCCGCTGCAAATCGACGCTACCGTCCAGTATTTGTTCGATGAACAGAAGGAGCGGCTGTTTGAGAAGGATTTGCAAATCGAAAGCCCGTACAATACGTACCTGAACGCCGGGCTGCCGCCGGGACCGATCGCGAGTCCGGGGCTGGAATCAATCCGGGCCGCATTGTATCCGGAGGCGTCGGAGTATTTGTTCTACGTCACGAAAAAAGACGGCAGCGGAGAGCATCTGTTTGCGAAAACGTATGAGGAGCATTTGCGCAATATCCGAAAAAGCAACGAAACCGCCGCTGGGACTTAAGACCAAGGAATGATTTTTATTATTTAGATTTTTTTAGCAACAAACAAGGAAAAAGGTCGCATGCTGTCGAATAAACAAACTTTGAGCCTACATAAAGAGGCAGACATTTGTAAATTCGAGAGGATGACCGTTTATGAAATCCACCTGGCTTCGATCACTAACTAACGCAGCGAAGCGGGCGTTTCCGTTAGCGAAACGTCTGCTTTCTTATTTTACTCCGCTATGGAACAGGCTGCTTCAATCGCTTCGCGGTTTGAACTACAACCCGATACGCTCGATCGGCGCCCGCTTGTTTATTGCTTTTTTTGTTGTCATTGTCATTGCGGTATCTGGAGTAGGCTTCTTGTCGTATGGAAAATCAAAAGATATTATCCGTCATCAAGCAACGGACTCCCAAGAAAATACGGTCATTCAAACGGGCGAGAAGCTGGATATGACGTTGACGGGATACCAAAACGCCGCCACCCAATTGGCGATCATGTCAGAGCTGTCTTCGATTGTTCAATTGTCTCAGTTGGGAAGCGACAATCGAACGTCGATTTTTATGCTGGAACGGGAAATTGAAGAACGGATGAATGCAATGACATCCACCGATAAGAACGTCATGGCGGTACACCTGATTCCTGTAACGGAAGGGCTCCCGACCCTAGCCACGGCGGGGGCTTATGGGGCCGACTATTCCGGACTGCCGTGGCTGGAGCAAGCAAAGACGTCGGATGCCGGGTTTTGGCTCCCGACGATGGTAGATGGGCCGACTGGCATCATGCCTGCGGACGGATTCGGTTATGTGGAGTTGGTCAAGGACGTTAATACATTGGACCTGAATTATATCCTTTTGATGGAAATCCGTGCGTCGGTCGTACAGGATACGATCGGGACTGCGCTCGGAGATGAAGGCGCTTTATTTTTGGTTGAAGAAGACGGAAACGTCCTGTCGTCGGCTCAGGAAGAGGAAATGATGAAACCATTTTCTATAGCGCTGGAGCAGCCTGAGAACCCTGTGGAGACATCGGCCGTTGACGCAAGGGGGCAAGAGATGCTGCTGACGCAGTATCATACCTCGATAAACGGCTGGAAGGTTGTGGCCATGCAGCCGCTTGCAAACTTGATGACGGAGACGAAGACGATTTTTAACCTGACGATATGGATGATTGTGGCGGGTGCCATTGCCGCCCTTGTGATCGGGTATTTCGTCATGACGCTCATCGGCCGTCCGCTTGCGGAACTCACCCTGCTGATCAAACAGGCCGCCGGCGGCGACTTGTCCGTTCAATCCCCGCAAACGAAGCGGAAGGACGAGATCGGCACACTTGCGGCAAGCTTCAATGAGATGATCTCGCATATCCGTGATTTGGTGGACGCTTCCAACAAATCCGTCCGCGAAGTGATGGATACAGCGAATGAGCTGTCGGACGCTTCTCGCCGCACTGCTTTATCCGCGAAGGAAATTGCGCTAGCAACGGAGCAAATCGCGTTGGGCTCCGCGAACGTTGCCGGGGAAGCGGAGAAGGTCGGAGAGATGACTTCCGTCATGGGCGGACGGATGAAGGAGACGGTTCAGGCGAATGCGGAGATGGCCCGCGCTGCCGCCGACATTCAGCAGCAAAATAAGCAAGGCACCGTGAACATGAACGAGCTGAGCGAAAAAACCGCGGAGACGGAGCGCCTCACTTCAACGATGGTGGAACGGGTGGAAATTTTGAAGGATAGCACGGGGTCCATCCGAGGCATTCTAAGCGTACTCGACCAACAGACGAAGCAGACGAATATTTTGTCGCTGAACGCTACGATTGAGGCGGCTCGGGCGGGAGAAGCCGGGAGAGGCTTCATGGTCGTCGCCGACGAGATTCGGAAGCTCGCCGACCAGTCCAAGCAAAACATTAAGATGGTAGGCGACATTACCGATAAGATTCAGAAGGAAATTGAAGAGACGGTACAGGTCATGACGAAGGCGTACCCGTTGTTCCGGGAGCAGATCGACTCCGTGAAAGAGACGAGCGAGATCTTCGTATCCGTGAATGAACACATGTCGTCTTTCATCGTGCAGCTCGATTCAGTCACGGCGTCGGTTATGGAGCTGGAGCAGACGCAGCAATCGCTGGTCGAAGCGATGACGAGCGTCAGCGCGGTAGCCCAGCAATCGTCTGCCACGACGGAAGAGGTGGCTGGCTTAAGCTCCGAGCAGGAGAAGGTCGGCGACTCTCTGGTTGGACTGGCGGGTCGGCTTGAGGATGTTTCCATAAGGCTTCGCGATACGCTTAATTTATTTCGATTGTAACTTTAATTTATACGCTTGGTGTTATTGAGCCGTCCCTGCGCCGCAGGGGCGGCGTTTGTTTTGGAGCAGGGTCGCCTATACTGTCAAGTAACGGTGAGACGAGACGGAAAGGAGCTGCCAACCGGTGCCTGATGTGAAGCGTCGGATGATGGTTGTACTTGTGGCCGCAACGATCTGCATTGCTCTGCTCGCTCTGCGGCTGCTGTGGATTCAGCTTGCGTCCGTATCGCCCTGGGGGACCGCGAGCATCGCCCGAGAATCGGTGCTGCAGCGTGTGGCGGGCGTTCGGCTTGATGACGGAAGGGGCCGGATCGTAGACAAAAACGGCAATCCGCTGGCTGGTTATCCGATACGATCGGTGCTGCTGCTGCCGGGCGCATTGGAGTCGCTGCAGCCGGAACAACGGTTGACGTTGGCGCGTATTCTCGGGGTAGAGGAGGCGGGTTGGAGCGTCGCCATGGGCCTGTTACGGCATTTGCCCGCCTGGTGGCGGGAGACGCCGGCGGGGGTGCCGGCCCCCATTTCGGCGGAGCAGGAGCGGGCGATTGAAGCGCTTGCCCTGCCGGGCGTAGAGATCGTGGATACGGTTCGGCGTTACAGCCAACACCAGCTGGCGAAGCATCATATCGGATTTCTGGCTCAGCAGCCGTCCCGGCTGCAAGCGTTGTATATGGACGATGTTGCCGGCGGCAGACTCCGTCTATCGACACCGATTGGCGCGTCCGGGCTGGAGCTCGCGTTCGATAGGTTTTTGCACGGGAAAGAGGCCGATGAAATCCTTTATTTCGGCTCGGGCTACGACAGAACGGAAAAGCGGCACCGCCTGCAGCGCAGCCCGCCGGGCAATCCTTATTACCCGATGCGGCTTGTAACGACGATCGACAGCTCCCTCCAATCGAAGCTCGAGCACATCGCCGACAACAGCGGCTTGAAGCAAGGCTCGTTCGTCGTGCTCGACGCACGGACGGGCGATGTGATCGCAATGGTATCGCGTCCCGACTACGATCCGCTCCATGTCGATCCTTCCGAAGCGGCCTGGCGTAACCGCGCATTGCTTGCGCTGCCTCCGGGCTCGATAATGAAGAGCTTCATTACCGCCGTTGCGTTGGAAGAAGGCGCCGTAAGCCTGCACGAAACGTTCACCTGTGACGGGACCCACGACAAATACGGGCTGACCTGCTGGAAGAAGGAGGGGCATGGCGAAATCACGTTTGAGGAAGCGTTCGCTCAGTCGTGCAACCTTGTCTTCGCCGAGCTGTCCGAACGGATAACGCCCGACGTGCTTGAAAGGTACGGTACATCGCTCGGATTGATCGGGACAGTCGGCTGGTCCGGCATGTCGGCGCTTGACGGCGGGCCGCTGCGCCAATTTCCCGAAGAGGAGCCGAGCCGAATCTTCAGCGGAGACGAGGGGTCGAAGCGGGACGGCAGCGTGCTTGCCCAAACGGCGATCGGCCAGCGCGATGTTCGCATCACCCCGCTGGCGGCCGCCGCGTGGGCCATGACGCTGCTGAACGGCGGCCTGCCGTCTTCCCCGCGAGCCGCAAGCTCCCTTCAGTTTGCCGACGGCCGTCCGGCGGAGCGCTACGCCCCCCATCGTGCGGGCGGAGGCCGACAGCTGTCGGCAGGCACCGTTGCCCAAGTGGAGTCAATGATGCGCCGCGTCGTGACGTCGGGAACCGCAGAACGGCTTAGGGAGACGCAGTGGCCGCTTGCGGGCAAGACGGGAACGGCGCAGGCGACCGACGGCGGCCGTCCGGTTGTGCATCAATGGATGATCGGCTGGGGGCCGGCAGATCAGCCTCGCTACGTAGCCGCTGTAGTCGCCGAGAGCCGCGATCCGGATTCGAGCCATCTGGGGATCGAGCTGTTCGGCGCGGTTATGGATGTGCTGGCGAGACAAGAAATCAAGGAAAGGCGGTGAATTGGAAATAAACTCATGTTATAATATTCCGTGGGTCTGCGAAGCCTAAAATTCGCGCAGCGCCTACAGCGGAGCGTCACGGAATGGGGGAGAGCATGGGAGGGAATTTGCTGCTTTGGCTGTTTTACTTTTTCACATTGTATGCCTTTCTGCCCGGTTTGCTCAGCCGTTTGTTCGGATTCCGCGTCATCAATCGGGGCAGTTCAGACAAGGAGATCAGCTTGACGTTTGACGACGGCCCGGATCCGGTGCATACGCCGCTCCTGCTCGATTTGCTACGCGAATACGGAATGAAGGCTACCTTTTTTCTAGTCGGCCAGCATGCGGAGCAGTACCCGGACATCGTACGGAGGATGCATGCCGAAGGCCACCTGATCGGCATTCACAATTACAAGCACCGTCCCAATTGGCTGATGCGCCCAAGAACGGTGGAGGAGCATATCAGGAAAACCTCTAGGGCCATCGAGCGGATTACTGGGGAGAAGCCGAGCTATTATCGTCCGCCTTGGGGCATTATGAATATGTTTGATTTTACGACAAAGAGCAATCTGCAAATTGTGCTGTGGTCCGTTATGGTCGGTGATTGGCGAAAGAAGACGGGTCCGGACAAAATTTACCGGAAAATGAAACGGACGCTGAAGGGCGGGCATATTTATTTGCTTCACGATTGCGGCAGCACGTTCGGAGCAGATCCGGAGGCGCCCGAAAATACGATCGGAGCGCTGAAGCGGTTTTTGCCCGAGGCGATAGAAAGCGGATATCGATTCGTCCGTGTGGACGAGCTGGTGCAGGTGAGCGGCAGAATGGTGAACAAAAAGGATTCATGGGGAAAACGCATGCTCGTTCGATTGTGGCTTTTATGGGAGCAGTGCTTTCATGTTTTGTTCCAGCTTCAGTCGCCTGCGCCGGAGAAGTCGGAGAGCTTCCTGCATTACCGCCTGATCGACTATCACGGAGACCCGATGGTGCTGCCCGAAGGAGAGACGGTCCGCAAAGGGGACCGCGTGGTCGAGCTGCATATGAACAATGCGCTGCTGTATGAATTTGGCCGCCGCGCCCGCTCTCCAGTGCAGCTGGCCATCCAGCTGATCCGGGCGATGGAGCAGACGATGCCTCAGCTTGCGGCATCCCTTTTATCCCATAAGGATATCCGCTCCATTAAAGCGGTGATCGGAACAACGATGGTGCACCGAGGGGTGGAGCAGTTCGGCTTTCAGGTGGAGGAGCTGCCGAAAGGCTGGTTTGCCTTCTCCAGCAAGCTGTATCTTCGTCTTCTTTTATCGGTTATTCATCCTCAAGGGGCAGATCGGCTCGCCGAACGGAAAGAAATGCTCGTCCCGAAGCGGATTGTCATCTCCATGAATGAGATAGCCCGCCGTTACGGGGGCGCCGGACCGTCCGGGTCGTCGGGAGAGACAGCCGTCGACAGCCGCTTTGCCTAAATAGACAGTCTCCAATGAGTCAAGGAGGATTTTACCAATCACAAATCGAATATATAGTAGTTAATCTTTTCATGAACGGTTGGGGAGGCGAAACGTGCTTCGGGACTTAGTCTTAAATGCGGCCGTATTGATTTCTGGATTGTACGCGGGAAGTCTGTTGTTCCGCAACGTAATGTTCCCGGATTCGCCTTGGCGGGAACGGCTGTTGTACGGCATATTTCAAGGCGTAAACAGCGCCCTCCTTATCGTGTTGCACGGGCAGGCTGCGGAAGGGTATGCGCTTGGCTTTTATGTCATTCCGATTATCTTGAGCGCTTTATACAGCGGGGGAGCCGCAGCAATCGTCACGTCGCTCATTGCGGCAGCCGTATTATTTTTAGTTCATCATGGAAGCGTTTTCCTCTTTTCCCCTCTTACGATCGCTTTGACCGGATTCGGCTGCAGTCTGATTGCAGTGCGATGGAACAACCGGTGGGCGAGATTGTCGGTAGTGACGTTTTTTGCGCTTGCGATGCATCTTATCGGCTTCGGTATCGATATCGGTTGGGAGAGCTTATTTTGGGAGCCGATTGTCTTGTTCTCCTCCTCCTTTATCGGAGTAGCCTTCGCTGCGGATATGTTCGTCCACTTTGATTACACGCGTCGTACGCTGGAGTATGAAAAAGCATATTTAACCCAGCATGATGTGCTGACCGGTTTGCTTAATTTCCAAACGTTTCAAGTCAGGCTTCAGCAGCTGCTCCTTCGCGACGAGCGGCTTTGCTTCGTACTCATCGATTGCGACGACGTCAAGTCGCTGAACTTCGAGCAGGGGACCGATACGGTGGACAACACGCTTCAGCAGGTGGCCCTGCTGCTGCGTGCGTGCTTTCCGCAAGCATGGCTGATGGCCCGTTACGGCTCGGATGAGTTTGCGGTCGTCTTTCCGGCTTCGGAAATGACCCCAAGCTTCCTAGAGGATATCTTGGAGCGCCAAATTCCGGAGCGAGCGGATATACAGCTGTCTTACGGGTATGCGGTGTTTCCGGACGAGGAGCAGGACCCGGCAGCTTTTACGATCCTCGTGCAACAGCGTTTAATGGAAACAAAACGAAGATTTTGGCTGGAACGGGAAGCTCATTGGCTGCACAATGAACGCTTGAAAGCGGTCGGCCAGCTGGCGGCCGGAATGGCGCACGAAATTCGGAACCCGCTGACGACAGTGAAAGGCTTTCTCCAGGTTTCGCGTGAAAACAACTACAACATCGCTGCGTATTACGATATCATCATGCACGAAATTAAACGGATGAGCGAGCTGACGGCAGAGTTTTTACAATTTTCCAAGCCGAATGAGCATCGGCCGAAGCGGCTGTCTCTGCAGGAATGTCTCTATACCGTTATGCAGCTGACGCAATCGGAGATCGTAAGCCAAGGACATCAGCTTGAATTTGATGTGGATGAGACTCCCTTGTATGCGATGATCGACAAGGATAAAATATCGCAGGTGCTGGTGAATCTGGTGCGAAATGCGCTGGAAGCGATGAATCGGAGCGGGATGCTGACGGTGTCCGTGTTCCAGCGGGGCGAATTTGGCGTTATCGAGGTTTCGGACACAGGAACGGGGATTGCCCCCGAGCATTTAGACCTGCTGTTTCAACCGTTTTTTTCAACGAAGTCGAAAGGGACCGGTCTCGGCTTATCGATATCGCAGAAAATCGTTAACGAGCACGGAGGCTTTATATCCGTAAGAAGCCGGGAAGGGAAGGGAACCACCTTCACGATCCGCATTCCACTCGCGGTTATGGTGGAGTCCGCCGTGTAAGGATAAAGGGAACTGCGGCAGGAAAGCGAGGAATGGCTGTGCTGCACACGATAGCCGTTATGAAAGACGGTACGGTCCGGAGCCAGCTGTCGCTCGATCAGCTTGGCCAACCGGAAGTAAGCTGGTTTTGGGTCGACTTCGACCGGCCGAACGAAGACGAAATCGCATTGTTGGAAAGTCATTTTCATTTCCATCCGCTTGCGGTTGAAGATTGTATGCACTTTCTGCAGCGTCCGAAGCTGGATCATTATGAGAACGAGCATTTTTTTGTGCTGCATACGTTAAATCAGCATACTCTCGAAGCCGATGAGCTGGACGCTTTTTTGGGTGACGGGATGCTTGTCACGTTTCACTTGAATCCGTTGGAGGAGCTGACGGAAGCGCGGAGCAAATGGTTGTCGCAGCCGAATGCTCCGCAGCAAGGGCCGATCTATGCGCTGCATACGGTGATCGACAAAATTGTGGATTATTATTTTCCGAGCATCATTCGTATCGAAGACCAGCTGTTTGATCTAGAAGCCAAGAAAGGCGTTAAAGGGATTGAGCGGATGATGGAACAAGTGTTTGATATTCGAGGGGATCTGCTCCAGCTGCGGCGAACCGTTTTTCCGATGCGCGAGCTTCTCTACCGCATCGTCAATTCGGAGCGCATTCAAGGGATCGGAACGTTTCGCGCTTACTTTACCGATATTTATGATCATCTGCTGAAGCTGTCGGACATGATCGAATCCAACCGCGAGATGTCTTCGGATATGAGGGACAGCTATTTGTCGCTCAATTCGAATCGGATGAACACGATCATGAAAACGTTGACCGTCATCACCACGATCTTTATGCCGCTTACCTTTATTGCAGGGGTGTACGGAATGAACTTTACGGTCATGCCGGAGCTGGAAACCCGTTACGGGTATTTTGTGGTCATCGGCGTCATGTCTTCAGTCGGAATCGCCATGTTTCTGTGGTTTCGACGGAAGGGCTGGTTTGATTGAAAGCGAACATCTATACGATTCGCCGCCGGAAGAATCGATTGATCGAACTGCGGCTGGACAGGATGAAAAGCGAATTTCTAGGGATTGTTTCGCATGAGCTGCGGACTCCTCTATAAGGAATCGTACAAGAGATTATGAATGCGCATCGAGGGTCCGTCGAATACGAGTCGGAATCCGGCCAAGGGACGACGTTCAGCTTAAGAATCCCCCTTAAGAAAGAAGCGGGTAATTAACGGTTTGTCTGTTGGGTATAATGCTCACAGACTTGCATATGATTCGTTGAACCAGCGATTTAATGATTCGCTTCATAGGGGGAGTGAGAATGATCGTACTGCTGAAACTTGGCCTCTCTGCGCTGTTCGGGCTTGTGATCGGCTTCGACCGGGAAGTGAAAAAAAAGCCGCTCGGACTTAAGACGTGTCTTGTGCTGGCGGTAAGCAGCTGCTTATTAACGATCGTATCGATTCAGTCGGCGTATGACTTTCCGAAAAATGAACATACAATGATGGATCCGCTCCGTCTTGCCGCCCAAATCGTTTCCGGCGTCGGCTTCATCGGGGCGGGAGTCATCCTGAAGCGGAGCAACGACGTTATCAGCGGATTAACGACGGCGGCCATGATTTGGGGCGCATCGGGCATCGGCATAGCCATCGGGGCCGGGTTTTACCGGGAAGCGTCAGCGGCATTAATCATCATTCTGATCGGCGTCGATGTCATTCCAAGGCTGTTGAAAAAACTTGGGCCTGCCGCCCTGCGCCATAAAGAATTGAACGTTTCGTTTACGTTCCAAGAGATGGATCATTATGATGCGATCATTCAAGGATTGAAGGAGAGGCACATCCTTGTGCGCGCTACGAAGCTGTACGATCTCGATGAAACGCAGATGAGAATGGAGGTTGTCGTTCAAGTCAACGAGCATCGCAGCATGGGCGAGGTATATCGCTCAATTCGCTCCATCGACCAAATTGCAAAGCTTGATATTCGCTCATTTATTTAAGGGTGTAACCCCCTAGGGGTGCGTGAATAGAACATCGCGCTGGGCCAATGGATTCGGGGATCCGAACCGCTTTTTTGCATTCCACGATTATGTAGAATTTAGAATTATTGAGGTAACATCTTGCGCGCTTTTCTTGAAATCAGTTACGATTGGATTCATATATTTATGTTTTTTGTAAACCATTACCGTTTCACGGATAAGTCCAACCTTTTGGTAAAATGGCACCTCCACTACTTTTCCTTTCATTAGCTCCTCAATGACAGCCGACCTGGGAAGGAAGGCAACTCCAATTTTGCTTATGATTAACTTCTTCATGGCTTCAATATTGTCTACAGTTATCGATTGCTTAGGGAAAATTCCAGAGTTATGCAGGTCATCAATCAGGGGCTGATAATAATTGGATCGGTCTGTAAAACCAATCATCACTGTTTGGTGAAGCTCTTCCTTGGGAACCACCTGGTGTTTGTCATAATATTTATATAGCGGGTGATTTGGTGAAGATACAAGGATAACTCTATCTTTTCCTAATGGGATAAACTCATATAATGGGTTATTAACCGTAGTATTCAGCAACCCAATATTGTCGGCCCCATTTTCAATCATTTCGAATACAGTTGCTGAAGATCGTTCCGTTGTTAAGGAAATTTCGACATCCGGGTGTTTAAGGATGAAATCATCTAATATATACGGGAGTACATAAGTGCCAATCCTGCTTGTTGTCAAAATGTTCAATTTATTAGCTTCATTTTCCTTGGTGTTTTCAACCGTTTTTTTAGCATTGTGCACTAACTCCAAAATTTTCTCTGCAAAAGGAATTAATATTTTGCCGTACTCCGTCAAATATATATTTTTGCCGCTGCGATAAAAGAGATCAATGCACAATTCCTTCTCTAAATTAGAAATCCTGGCACTGACAGCGGGCTGAGTGAGATGCATTTTTTGTGCGGCTGCCTTAAAGTTGTTGTTGTACTTTGAAATTTCTATTAATGCTTCAAGCTGTTGTATGTCCATATTTCAACCCCTTAGGCGGAATGGTTTTAAAATATTCCAAAAAGTTTTTTATTCAGGGTTAAAAATGATTAGCTTTATCGTACACCTTATTATTACTATAATAAAAACATCAGCCAACTAGTCTGAAAATTATAAAAATATAAATTATTTGAATTATAAGTTTGTTTACAAATTAGTATATACAAAATGTATCAAAAAACTTCTATGTTTGGAGGGAAAGCTTATAGAGGGAGAAAGATCAGTAAATTTTGGAAGCGCTTTCAAAAAAAGATTGGGAGGAGTGATTGTTTTAGAAATGAAAGATTTCGAACCATGTGATGTGATCGTTGTTGGTGCAGGTTCCGCAGCGTTTGCCGCCGCGGTGTCAGCTCGGCTTCACGGGGCCGAAAAAGTGGTTATGGTAGAGAAAGCGCCTGAAGAACATTCGGGAGGCAACCTTAGATATTCAGAGGGCGGCATTCGATTTGTGCATGAAGGGTCAAAGGAAATTAGGCAGTTTCTCCACCATATTCGGAACGCGGAGTTTGAGAGCTACCATTTGCCTCCTTACCGAGAAGAAGAGTTTTTAACCGATCTTAAAAACTTGACCCATAATCAATGCGATCTCGAGTTAGCAGACAAACTCGTTGCCGAATCCAATTATGCGCTTCATTGGCTGCTTGAACTTGGGCATGAGTGGAACCCCGGCTCATTTGTAGACATAGATGGCATGAAATACTTTGAGCGGGGATTACATCTAAGATTCCGTGGCGGCGGCGTACAACAGCTCAAGAAATGGCGGGATATAGCAGACCGAATGAAGATAGATATCCGATTTGAATCTCGGGTATCAGCTCTGTTAGGAAGCGATAATAAAATAGAAGGCGTAAGCGTGTCCGCTTCACATGGAGAATATGTTTTAAGTGGCCGTGCTGTCATTTTATGTGCGGGCGGGTTTCAGGCCAATGCCCAAAAACGCGCTCAATATCTTGGTCAAAATGCTGAATTAATGAAAGTAAGGGGCAGCAGATATGATACAGGCGAAGTACTGGAAATGGCTTTAGCGTTAGGTGCAAAGCCGAGCGGGCAGTGGGAGCTGGCCCACGGAAGCCCGCTAAGCTTAAACGCCCCTGATGTGGAATGCAAAGGGATTTATAACAGATATAGTTATCCTTTGGGGATTACAGTGAATACTGCCGGCGTTCGATTTTTTGACGAAGGGGAAGATGAAAGCACCTACACATATGCAAAAACCGGATTTAAAATACTGGCCCAGCCCAAAGGAATCGCTTATCAAATTTATGATCAGCAGACTGCGCCTCTTCTTAGAGGAAATTATGTTTTGGAGACGGCCATAGAAGCAGATTGCTTAGAAGAACTTGCCGAAAAGCTGGCCATTCACCCAAAGGTGTTCCTAAAGACAGTTCATGATTTCAATCAATCGGTGAATGGTGCTGTCGAGGTTGATTATACCCACAAGGATGGGAAAAATTCCCTGAATCTCGATCCACCAAAATCAAATTGGGCAGTAAGAATTGAAAAGCCTCCTTTTTTAGCCTATCCCGTTACGGGGGGAATTACATTCACGTATGGCGGCGTCTCTGTTAATACGAATGCACAAGTGATTAATACAGCAGGCAACGCAATAGAAGGACTGTATGCCGTAGGAGATATAGTAGGAATGTTTTATCATAATTACCCTGCGTGTGCCGGATTAACACGCAACTTTGTCTTCGGCCGTTTGGCTGGCCGGCATGCGGTACTGTAAGCCGTAGAAATGTTCATGGAATTTTGGCAGTTTATCGTGGGGTGAGACAGATATGTTGGATGCTGCGCTTCATGGAATTTTGGATCTATTCAGTTGGCCTACAGCCGGATTTTTGTTAATCGGCATCACTCTCGGACTATTGGTAGGGCTTATACCGGGAATTGGATCAATGACCATGTTTAGTATACTCCTGCCCTTCGCGATTGTAATCGACTCGCACCTGGCTTTTGCTCTAGTTGTAGGAGCCATGTCTGTGGGCAACACAAGCGACAGCATTACCGCCATCTTAATGGGGATTCCCGGAGGCAATAGTTCGGCTACCATTATTGACGGATATGCGATGTCGCGAAAAGGGCAAGCGGCTCGAGCGCTAGGCGCCTCTTTTACCGCTTCTGTTATTGGCGGATTGTTTGGGGCATTGCTCCTTTCCTTTTCGATCCCAATAGTAAGGCCGCTGGTGTTGTCGTTTGGATCCCCTGAATTTCTTGTAATGTCGCTTTGGGCCTTGAGCTTAGTAGCCATGCTTTCCGGAACCGCCCCTTTAAAAGGTCTTGTTACCGCAGGCATTGGCGTGCTGCTGGGTGCGGTGGGATCGGATCCTTCCCTTGGTTTTTCAAGGTGGACGTTTGGAAGTCCCTATTTACTCGAGGGCATCACACTGGCATTAATCGGGCTGAGTATTTTTGCGATTCCGGAGATGATCAGTTTTTCAGTGACACGAAAGAAAATTTCAGATGTGCCTGTTAATAATTTGTTTAAGGGACAATTACAGGGCGTAAAGGATACCGTCAAACATCCGGGTCTTGTTCTTCGCACCTCCGGCGTAGGTGCGCTTATAGGCGCAATACCGGGCTTAGGCAATTCTGTAGTGGATTGGATAGCTTATGGTTTAACCGTTCAGACTTCCAAGAAGAAAAAGGACCAGTTTGGAAAAGGCGATGTTCGCGCCATCATCGGTATCGAGGCGTCAAACAATGCGACAACGGGAGGCGCTCTAATTCCCACGTTGGCTTTCGGAATCCCCGGCGGAGCAACTACGGCATTTTTACTTATCGTTCTTTATTCGCACGGGGTGTCGGTCGGCTCGCATTTGTTTACAAATACGAATAACCTCTCTCTTGTTTATTTTCTTCTTTGGGGAGTGGTGGCGGCCAATATAATTGGAGGCTTGATTTGTTTTTCGAGTGCCGGCTTTCTGGCTAAATTGACAACAGTGCCTTATTATTATTTGTTTGCTTTACTCATACCTGTCGTGTTTATTGCTTCGTATTATGCCAAGAACAATGTATTCGACCTCTATTTTCTCGTCATTCTTGGCTTGCTGGGTTATTTGTTTAAACAGTTATCGTGGCCCAGGCCGCCTCTCCTTATCGGCTTTGTGTTAAGTAATCCGATAGAAGCCAACCTAAGAACCAGTTTAGATGTGTATGGAATGTCCTGGATCGGCCGACCGATTGTCATCGTGTTTATCGTGATCATTGCGCTCAGCTTATATTTCACGATTCGATGGTCGAGATCGTTGAAAGCTTTACCCCAAACAGGAGAGAGTCGTTCGGAGGGAAATGAAACTGTTGAATCCAAAAACAAACCAAAGCTTTATGAAAGATTTATGTCTAGCGGCTCATTATTAACCGTAGTTTTGATATGCATCCTTTCTGCGGCTCTGATGATGACATTCAACTGGCCTGCTACGGCAGCCATACTTCCTAAAGTGGTTGGCAGTGCAACTTTATTGTTTCTTGTTGCTCAGTTGGTGAAAGATTTGCTTCCCGGAAATCGACAAAAGCAAGGTATGCATTTTGATATACCTCCCGACTTGCTCGGCAATCCCCGAGAGTTAATTCATCGAATTTTGGCCAGTTTTGGTTGGGTTATCGGAATTTTGGCTGCTGTTATTATGCTTGGCATAGCGATTGCTCTGCCGCTTTTTACACTAGCTTACTTAAGATTCGCCGCCAAATTAAAGCTCCTCCATTCGGTATGCTTTTCATTGCTGGTTGTCGCATTTATCGTGGGATTCGGCGAGTTGACAAATATATATTGGAACCAAGGCAAGGTAATCGGGTTTCTGTTAGGAACATTCGAATAAAAAAGAAGGGAATGAATCGGAATGAAGCAAAAACAAAAAGTGTATTTACGCAGTGGACTCATAGTTCTGGCAACCGCCCTGTTTTTCGTGCTAGTAGGCTGCGGGGGCCAAGCACAGACAACAGGAGGTTCCGGATCAGAAAACACACAAACCGATTCAACGAATACAACGACCCCAGCGAATGCACCCGATTCATCAAACTCAACCGATTCTGCCGCTTCAACTTATTATGAAGGGAAAAGCATTAATTTAATGGTGGGTTATGATCCCGGCGGAGGAGTAGACCTTCTGGCAAGGACGATAGCCAAACATCTTTCAAACCATATTCCCGGCAAACCTTCAATTACCGTACAAAACTTTCCCGGCGGGGGTGGGATTGCCGCTGCAAACGTAATTTATAATGAGGCGAAACCTGACGGATTGACCATTGCGCTGCCGGGAAGAGCGAATTGGCCGGTTGCTCAATTAACAGCAAATCCGGCGGTTCAGTTTGATTTAAATAACTTTGAATGGATCGGCGGTATGGGAGAGAATCCGAGTGTGGTGCTCGTGAGAAGCGATACCGGCATTAAAACTTTTGAGGATTTAAAAAACGCGAAAAAAGAAATATTAATTGGAACTCATTGCAGAGAATGCCGAGGGTTCGTTTTGGCTGAAATACTTAAGAAAGAATTATCCATACCGATCAGAGTGATTAGCAGTTATGGGGGGAGCGGAGACGTTCAGCTAGCGCTGGAAAGAAATGAAATACACGCAAATACCACCTCAGAATCGGGCGCTAAAGCAGGTGCGATTGCTGAAGGGATTCAATCCGGCACTTATACGATTGTGGCTGTCATGAACAAAAAAGACAATACTGATCCGAACGTCATTAAAATTGAGGATGTTATATCTCCGCGTGCTCAATCCATGTTGAATTTTGTGACGTCACCAGTCGGAGCAACCATCATAGCGCCGCCGGGAACAAATCCCGAGGCATTGAAGCTGCTGCGTGAAGCATTCGATCAATTGATGAAGGATCCTGTCTTCCTTGAGGACGCGAAAAAGCAAAACATTGATATGAATCCGCATAATGCAGAGGAAACTGAAAAATTGATTGCTGAGCTTCTCAATACAGATCCGGAAATTATTAAGGAAATTTTAGAAATGGTCAAGTGAAATACCACTGAGTTGGGAGGAATGTGAGATGTTTGAGGATCAAGTCCCAAAACGGAAGATTGGATATTTAAGTCCGCTGCCGGTGATAGACTCATCCGCCTATGAGACTTACCAACTGCTCCCCAAAGATATCATGCTTGTTATGATACCGGTAGGTTTACAAGACTTCACACGTGAGGATGTAGAAAGGGTATATGCGCCTCTAGATAAACAACTTGAACAATTCATGGAACAAGAAGTTGATATTGTGCTTCAAGCCGGGGTGCCGTTGCCGCTCCTTGTCGGCATGGAGGCACACGACAGACTATTAGAGCATATCGCTGAGAAGACAGGTGTACCGGCAACTTCGTCCCTTTCTAACGTAATGACTGCAGCTAAGCGTCTCGGCATAAAGAATGTGGCTGTTGCGAATAAATGGAGCGATGCAATGAATGAGAGTTTGGCCCGTTTTTTTGGAAGGGAAGACATCTCCGTAGCAGGCACCTTTACCCGCTCTTTGCGCCCAAGTGAATTTGTTAAGATCAATAGCATTGACAGTGTGAATTTGGCCTACGAACTTGGCCGCGGAGCTATGGAGACTTACCCGGAAGCCGATGGACTTTACATTGGAGGAGGGGCATGGATCACTTTGCCGGTAGTTGAAAAATTAGAGAAAGAGTTCGGTAAACCAGTGATTGTGAACCACTGCGCGAATGTTTGGAATATACTGCGACTTATCAATTGTTGGAAGCCAATCAGTGGATACGGGAGATTGCTGAGCGTGTAACGCAATTTGAGAGTTTTTAGCCTGGGCCGCGTGTCCGGGCTTTTGTCTTCATGTCCATTGCTGGTTTTCATTAATGACCGGCAGTCTCCGCCGTACAGGCACGAATAGGCGGGCGCCCACATACAATGTAGGGATGCAATGTCCTTATCCATAGGGCGTGCAAAACTTCAGGGGGTGTTCCTTCGTGCCTGGTTTGTTCGCAATGATTGCTTTATTCATCAAGCAGTTGATGCTCTTAGTCTCCTACGTCAAGAACAACGCGTTCCCGCAGCCGCTGAGCGAAGCGGACGAGGCAAAGCACCTGCGGCTGATGGGGGAGGGCAACCAAGAATCCAGAAATATGCTCATTGAGCATAACCTTCGATTGGTCGCGCATATCGTCAAGAAATTTGACAATACGGGTGAAGATCTTGAGGATCTCATTTCGATCGGCACGATCGGACTCATCAAGGCGATCGAAAGCTTCCAGCCGGATAAAGGAACGAAGCTGGCCACGTTTTCGGCGCGCTGTATTGAGAACGAAATTCTGATGCATCTGCGTTCCTTGAAAAAAACGAAAAAGGACGTTTCGCTTCACGACCCGATCGGGACTGACAAGGAGGGCAACGAAATTACCTTAATTGATATTCTCGGCACCGACAACGACGAGGTGGCCGATAAGGTGCAGCTGAAGATTGAGAAGAGCAAAATTTATCAAAATCTTGATATTCTCGACGAGCGGGAGCAGGAAGTGATTAAAGGCAGGTTTGGCCTGGAGCACGGCGGAGAAGAACGAACGCAGCGGGAAATCGCGAAGGAGCTTGGAATCAGCCGTTCGTACGTGTCCCGCATTGAGAAGCGCGCGCTTATGAAGCTGTACCATGAATTTTATAAAGCAAAAAGATAATCACGGTTTACCTATATACTTAGGGGCATTGCCGGGAAGTAACCCGATGATGCCCCTTTGCACGTTTATTGCAGTTGGCTTCGACGGTCATTCGGATTCGGGCTCGGCTACATAGCGCCTCTGATTACGGGTAATAATGTAAGCAAGTTGAAAAAAGTTTACCGAGAGGAAGCGCATCATCATGAACACGGCAGCGAAATCGAAGAAGCAGTTCGGCGTAACTCCCCAAGAATATCAAAAGCTCGCCAAGCAAAACGAACCCGCCAGACCGATTCTGAAAAATGTAATCCGAGCCTTCGTGGCGGGAGGCGTCATATGCGTCATCGGCCAAGCGATTTCGACGCTGTTCGTGACGTATGCGGGGATGACGAAAGAGCAGGCGGGCGTGCCGACCGTCGTGCTGCTCATTTTGCTCTCCTGTATCCTGACAAGCTTCGGCGTTTACGACAAAATCGCCCAATGGGCAGGGGCGGGATCGGCGGTTCCCGTCACCGGCTTCGCCAACTCGATGTGCTCCGCGGCGATCGAACACCGAAGCGAAGGGATTGTGCTCGGTGTGGCGACCAAAATGTTTATGCTTGCCGGAGCCGTCGTCGTATTCGGAACCGTCTCAGGCTTTTTGGTCGGTCTCATCCATTGGATCATTGGCACGGGGGGACAGAGCTGATGAGAATCGGTGATCAGACGTGGCTGTTCGAACAAGCGCCCGTCATTGAGGCCGCTGCGACGGTCGTTGGCCCGGACGAGGGGGCAGGACCGCTGCGGGGCGATTTTGACATCGTGCACGAAGATTTGTATGTTGGGGAGAAATCGTGGGAGTCGGCCGAACGGAAAATGCTGGAGCAGGCGGCCATGCTTGCGGTTCAGAAGGCAGGCGTGGCGATGGAGGACGTCAATTTATTCGTGGGCGGCGATCTCATGAACCAGATCGTCAGTTCAACGTTTGCGTCAAGGTCGTTCGGGATTCCGTATTTGGGCGTTTTCGGCGCATGCTCGACGTCAATGGAAAGCCTTGCGATCGCTGCGATGATCGTTTGCTCCGGGTACGCGAAACATGCGATGGCGGCGACGGCCAGCCATAACTGTACGGTCGAAAAGCAGTTCCGTTACCCGACCGAATACGGCTCGCAAAAACCGCCTACGGCGCAGTATACGGTAACCGGCTCCGGAGCGGCCGTTCTCGGGGCTTCCGGAGAGGGACCGAGGGTGACGTCGGCTACGATCGGCCGGGTCGTGGATATGGGAATCAAGGACCCGTTTAATATGGGAGCCGCAATGGCGCCTGCAGCCGTTGACACGATTCAGGCGCACTTGCGCGATCTGGCGATCGAACCGGGCCATTACGATATGATCGTCACCGGCGACTTGGCGACAGTCGGTTATTCGATTGCCCTCGAGCTGTTCGAGAAGCATCGGGTGCCGATCGGCCAAACCAACTATTACGACTGCGGCCTGATGGTATACGACGTAAACAAGCAAAACGTGCAGGCGGGGGGCAGCGGCTGCGCTTGCTCTGCGGTCGTCACGTACGGACATTTGCTGAAACGGATGCGCGCCGGCGACTTAAACCGGATTCTCGTCGTAGCTACGGGCGCTCTGCTGTCCCCGCTCACATTCCAGCAAGGGGAGAGCATACCTTGTATCGCGCACGCCGTAGCGATTGATAGCGGAAGGGGCGGCTGAATCGATGGATCATTTGATGCAATTTGTATGGGCGTTCGTTATAGGCGGGGCGATCTGCGTGATCGGCCAATTGCTGATGGATGTCGGCAAGCTGACCCCGGCGCATACGATGA
>LNAP01000098.1_pt1 | contig 85361 bp, 82 predicted proteins | sample 602601 | NCBI WGS metagenome assembly LNAP01 (sample SAMN02440304, study PRJNA202911) | soil metagenome | biome: Subtropical and temperate rainforests or woodlands; isolation source: soil samples (1 kg each in a 20% v/v slurry with milli Q water) were... ...
AAGCTCAGGCCCTCGTCGGCGACCAGCGGCGGCGGTTGCGGCACCGGGTCGGAGCGGCGGACCATGGCGAGCGCGGCCTCGTCGAAGGCACTGTCGCCGGAGCCCTTGACGATGCTGACCTTGAGCACGTGGCCGACCCGGTCGATCTCGAAATTGACGGTGATCTCCGCGGTCTTCTGCTGGCGCTCGGCGGGATAACGCTTGTGCTTGTCGAGATGCGACACCAGTTCCTTCTGCCAGGTGGTGCGCGCACGCCGGGCGGCCTCGCCCGATCCCTGCGCCGGCGCCACCGCCTGCGGCGCTTCCTTCACCGCCTCGAAGCTCGGCATCGCGGTGGCTTCGGCGGCTACCGATTCCGTGGAGGCCGACTGTTGCACGGCGGCCTTTTCCGGCTCTTCCTCGGTCGGCTTTTTCGATTCATTTTCCGTGACCACGCGATCCGGCGCTTCGCTCTCGATCACCTTGGCCTGCGGCAGTTCGGTTTCCTTCTCCACCGCCTTCTGCTCGGCGACGGCTGGCGACGCGGTGGACGCTTCGGTGTCGGGACCCGGCGGCAGGTCGGTGGCCTCGAGCCGCGGCGCCGCCATTTCCAGACCGATCTCGATGGCCGGCGCGCCCATGGCGTCGTCGGAGTCCTCGGTCTCCATCTGCATCACCGCCGCCGCCGCCGTGCAGCAGCAGTGCACAAAATGCGGCGATCACCAAAGACGTCGCCGCGGTCCATGCTGCCTTGATCCGACCGTGGTCGAACGGCCAGACCGAAGGCCAGGTCACCAAGCTCAAACTCGTCAAGCGACTGATGTACGGCAGAGCAAAGATCTATCTCCTTCAAGCAAGATTGATCGACGCGCCCTAAGCGGCGGTGAGTATCATCGAGATTGCGTCAGAGCCAATGTTCGGATCCGAAACACACATCGGCCATCTCAAGACCGAGCATCGCATGGGCCGAAACTATCTGCGGCACCGTTGGGGCGATGCTGCCAACGCCATCCTCGCAGCCGTCGGATACAACTTCCGCTGCCTGATCCGATGGCTCAGGCTTTTGCTGTGGCAGATGACCCTCGCCATCATGCCAACGCTTCAGCCCACTCCAGCCTGAAAAAGTGTTCTCACGGGCAACTATGGACAAGCGGAAAGCGGCGCAATTCCATAATTTGCGCGTAGCCTTGCTCCATGAGTGCCTCGACGAGCGACGCATAAGCCCCACTCAGCTACGCGCAAGGTCCAGGCCAAACCCGCTGTGCAGGAACGACGGCCGCGGACGACCGCCGGCTGCGATTTCGCGAAAACCAAAGCGAAAGAATAGTAGAACGTGCGTGCACAGGATTTGCACACGATCTTCTTCTAACTATTTGATTTTTATTAACTCTCTAGCCAATCCATCATGGGCAGACTCACACCTCCGACATGCAGTGTTCTGATCGGAGCTTGCCACGCCGTACCTCAAATTTACACGCCGCACCAGTTTCGCACCAGAAACCGCCATAGGCGGCCCGTCGAAGGCCCGTGCTACGGGACCGGACCGCGAAATCGGAATAGATTGATTCGCTCGCGGTCGAGCCACGCAGAGGGTAGGGCGGCGGAGGGCTCCCCATGTCTGCAAATCCGGCCAGCAGAAGGCCGCGCCCCTGGAACAAGGGCTTGCTCATCGGTCAAAAGAAGCCATTCGAGCCAAAGCACGTCTGGTCCATTCGAGTCCGGCTAGATATCGCAGGATCAAGGAGGGACCTTGCAATCTTTGACTTAGCAATCGATGGCAAACTCCCTGCCTGCGACTTGGTCAAGCTACGAGTGTACGATATTTGCTCAGGGTTCAAAGTGCGACACCGGCAACGATCGTCCAGAAGAAGACCGAGCGACCAGTCCATTTTGAGATCTCGGAGTAGTCGAGAAATTCTGTTGAAGCTTGGCTCTCATTGCTCCGGGCGTCCGGTTCCCGCTTTCTCTTTCCTAGTCGACTACATGCGAGTCCTCACATTTCTACCCGCCAATATGCTCGGCTCGTGCATGGCTGGGTCGAAAGTATAGGCTTGGAGACAGTCTTGTACTGCACGCACTCGATGCGGCGTACGAAGGCAGCCCAAATTTGCCGCAAAACCGGTAACTTGCGCGCCGTGCAGTTGCTGCTCGGCCGCACGAAGCTGTAGAGCACTGTTCGATATCTCGGGATTGAGGTCGATGATGCGCAAAATATGGCAGAGCAGATCGAGCCATAACTTATTACTATCGACCACCGGCATTACACGGGTGGTACTTTTGCACCAAAGGCACCCAGTTCGCACCAAGTCCATGGTACCTGCAGCGAACCTGACGGCGATGCTACCATAGCGCCCGGGCAGCCTAGAGTAGCGCAAGCTACCCGTCACACAGGGACCATATGACCGTCAAGGGCGCTCGGAGCCATCAATTCACACGGCCAGCCGTTTGATCCACTTCGCTGCAGTCGGATAGTCTATAAAAGTTCCCGCAGCATGGACGTCGGGATCGTCGCAATGAACAGGAAACAGCCTTGGCTCACGAAAAAGAAGGCAGATCGGCAGTACCGGCGGGAACTTCAAGCGAGGTTGCCGCCCAGCTTCTTCCAAAACTCGGAGAGCGAATTCGAAGTGCGCGGACCGCGAAGAAGATGACGCTCCAGGGCGTGGGCGCCGCGACCAACCTGACGCCGTCAATGCTGAGTCTGGTGGAACTGGGACGGACCGTTCCGTCGATCGGATCACTGATCGCCATCAGCCACGCGCTTGGCGTCAATGTCGGCGACCTGCTGGCCGGGCCGCAGCAACAGAGCAACGACGTCGTCGTCCGCGCCGCTGACCCGTCGGCCGAGGACTCCCAACAGTTGCTGCGCCGCCTGCTCCGCGACGACCGGGCCAACAACGCCCTGATCTCGACCACGCAGTACAAGCCCCACGCCAGCAGCGCGCCGTCGTCGCGCGGTCATGCCGGCTTCGAACACGGCTTCATCGTGAAGGGCAGCCTGACGGTCGAGCTGGAAGGCCATCCCCATGTCCTGCATGAGGGCGACCTGATCTCCTACGACTCCACGCGGCCGCACCGGATCCGGAATCACACCGAACAGGACGCCGTCGCCCTGTGGATCAACTTCAGGCACGACAGGACCGGCCGGTAGACGCCGAAACCACGCAGCCGACTACGCCCCAAACAGGTGAACATCCTCGGGGCGCCAGCGCGCGCTGACCAGACTTCCGACCGCGAGCGGTGACGCATCCGTCACGTTCTGCAGCGCGATCAGGGCCTCTCCGCTGGCCAGATCGATAACGCAGCGCGATGCGTTGCCATGATAGGTGATCTGCCGGACACGGCCGTCAATGGAGCCGGCTGCCGGCGAAAGCGGATCGCCGATCACAACCTTCTCCGGCCTGATAGCCAGCTTGACGCTCTGCCCTGCCATCATGACTTGCGTCGTTGGAGCTGAAAAAACTGCCGACCCCACCCGGATCTTCGCCGAGGTGGCATCGCTGTCGACGATCTCGCCATCCAGGAAATTGGTCACACCCATGAAATCAGCGACAAACTGTGTCTTCGGCGAACGATAGATGTCCTCTGGCGACCCGAACTGCTCGATGCGCCCCCTGTTCATGACGGCGATTGTGTCGCTGAGCATCAAGGCTTCTTCCTGATCGTGGGTGACGAACAAGGCGGTAATCCCGAGTTGCCGGGTCAAAGCGTGCAGCTCGACCTGCATGGCCTCGCGCAGTTTGCGATCCAGCGCGCCAAACGGCTCGTCGAGAATCAGGATGCTCGGGGTGATTACCAGGGCACGGGCAAGCGCCACGCGCTGCTGCTGACCGCCGGACATCTGGACCGGAAAACGGTCGGCCAGATGATCGAGGCGGACGATCGCCAGCATGCGCTTGACCTGGCTTTCGATGTCCGCGCGCGCGGCCTTTCGCATGCGCAGACCGAAGGCGACGTTGTCCGCAACGGTCATATGGGGAAACAGCGCAAGGCTTTGAAACACCATCCCGATATTGCGCTGCGCAGAATTGACGCCGGTGACGTCATTGCCGTTGAACTGCACGATGCCGGAGTCCGGTTTGTGCAAACCGGCGACAATGCGGAGCGTGCTGCTCTTGCCGCATCCACTGGGTCCGAGCAGCGTGACGAATTTGCCAGCCCCGATGGAGAGCGACACGTCATCCACGGCAACAAAGTCGTTGTACCGCGCGACGATTCTCTTCAGTTCAACATGAGCCATTTCAGTGTCCTGCGAAAAGTCGTTTGAGACCGAACAGGCGCTCGAGAGCGACCGTGATCAAGAAGGTAAATCCGATCAGCAGCGAGGAAATGGCCGCCACCGACGGATCGAAGCTGTATTGCAGGTAGGACATCACCGAGACCGGCAGCGTCGTGGTGCGCGCATCGACCAGAAACAACGACACGTTGACGTCGTCGAACGAGAGGATGAAGCCGAAAATCATCCCGGCGACGATACCCGGCCTGATCAGTGGAAGAATGATCTGGAACAGGGTCTGGCGCGGGCTGGCGCCGAGCGTCTCCGCCGCCTCCTTGAGCGCCGGGTTGATCTGCGCCAGGCTGGCGAGCGTGGTGCGGATCACGTAAGGCATCACGATCAATACGTGACCGACCAGAAGCTTGATGGGGGCCGCGCGAATCTCGATGGCCGACAGCGCCACCAGCAGCGAGATGCCCGTCACCAGCCCCGGCACGACGATCGGCGCCACGAACAAGGCTTCCAGCGCCGGCTTGACGCGTGACGTGCTGCTCCACAAGCCGACGGCCGCCAGCACGCCGATGGGGGTGGCGATCAGGGTGGCGCCGAAGGCGACCAGGGCGCTGACCATGGCGCCGTTGGTAAAGTTGGCATTCTGCAGGGCCGCGCCATACCACCGGAACGACCAGGACGACGGCGGAAAGCTCTGCACCGGCTCGTAGTTGAACGACACGATGACAATGCATACCAACGGCGCGAGCAGGAAGACGTACAACGCATAGGCGATGATGCGGAAGGAATAGAGCTGGATCCGATCCATCATTGGCGCACCATCCACTTGCGGGTCCTGCGGGTAAACTCGAACAGCACCAGGCCGACCAGAACCAGCGACACCGTCAGCAGGATGGCCACCAGAACCGCGCCGAACTGCCAGTTAAAGGTGACGACGAACTGCTGATAGATCAGCGTCGTAATCATGCCGGAATCGGGCCCGCCCATCAGCGCAGGCGTGATGTAGGACGACATCGCCAGGCTGAAGACGATGGTGATGCCGCCGACGATGCCCGGCGTCGCCAGCGGCAGCACGACCTGGGTCGCGGTGACGAAGCGGCTGGCGCCCAGCGTATTGGCGGCCTGCGGGATGTTCGGATCGACGCGGTCGAGCGCCGTGGAAATCGGGAGCACCATCAGCGGCAGGAAGACGTGAACCAGGCCGACAATCACCGCGCCGTCGTTGAACATCAGGGATAACGGATGGCTGATCGCCCCCAGCCATATCAGCGTGGAATTGATCAGGCCATTGTCGCCGAGTACGATCATCCACCCGAACGTGCGCGTCACAATACTGACCAGCAACGGCGATATGACGACGATCACGATCAATCCCCGCAGGTGCGCCGGCGCGCGCCAGATCGCCATGGCCAGGATTGCGCCGAAGAAGGCGCACAGCGCGGTGGTGAGCGCGGCGATGTAGATCGTTTTGGCGAGCACACGGAGATAGAACGGAGAGAAGAAGAACTTGGTGTAGTTCGCCATCGTGAAGTTGGCATTCAGGTCGATGACGCCCGATTGCGAGCGGTTCAAGCTGAGCAAAAGCACGTATGCCAGCGGGATCAGCAGCGTCGCCACAATGACGATGCAGCCCGGCACGACCAGGAACGAGGAGCTCCCGAACTGCGCCCGCCAAGGCGCCGCGGGTGCAGAACTCGATATGGTCTTCAGATCGACGGCAGACATGACCCGCAATTCCTTGAGCGATGCGAAACTAGACCAGAGATCGGGACGTTGCCGACGTCATGCGGTCGCATTCCACTGATCGATGATGGCCTGGGCGGGACGGACGAGGCCGAAATAGAGGCCCAGCGATTCCAGTGTGGCCTTGTGAAGGTCCACCAGGTGATCCTTCACCGCGACGCAATCCTCGGCGACCACCAGATGAAAGTCGCGCATCACGGCTTCCCGAGCGGTGGTTTCGACGCAGCAGTTGGTGGTGACCCCCGCGACGATCAGGCTGGAGACGCCACGCGCCCGCAACAGCCGGTCGAGGCCGGTATCGGCGAAGGCGCCGAAGCGGTGCTTGGTGATCACCGCCTCGCCGGGCTGCGGGACGATGCCGTCCACGAATTCGCCGCCCCAGGTGCCGGGCAGGCAGACCTCGACCGAGCCGTTGGAAAAACTCCGTTCATTCGACATGTCCGCCGCGGACGCCGTCCACACGGCCGGCTCGCGCCCGCCTGCGGTCGGAAAGCGATACGGCGAGCCGACGGACCTGAAAGCCTCGCCATATTCCGCGCGCACGTGGACGACGAACAGGCCGGCCTTGCGCGCTGCCGCCAGCAGTTCGTGGATGCGCGCCACGGCGGCCTTGATCATGCCCATCGGCTGCCCGCCACGGCCGGTTGCGCCGTCATCCGCGCAGAAATCGTTCTGCACGTCGATCAACACCAACGCCGCGTTGTCGGGCGATATCCTGGCGGCGAAATCGTTGAGCACATGAACGGCGCGACCGGTCTCGGCCGGCAAGTTGTGACCGGCCGGGTCGTAGTCATCCGGCTGCCATTCGATGGCATAGCCCTGCGTCGCTGCGAATACGTCGAGTGTCCGGCGGAAATTGTCGCCCGGCGTGCCGACGAAAATCAGGCGTTCGACACCATGGGACCGCAGCAGCAGGTCGACGGTCGAGACGAGGAAGATCCCGGCATCGTCGCTGCATATCGTGAAGCGGCGGAAATCTTCGCCAGGCAAAACGCGACACCCGCTGCCGGCCGCAGGGGTCGCAGCCTCTCGCCACGGCCCCTGGCGCGCGACAACGGATTCGAGATTGATCACCAGCCAGCCGCGATCACGCGCCTTGAGACACAAGGCGTCGATCGCGGCTTTAGGCCGCTCTGCCTGAACAGTAAAAAGAGCCACGCCGGCCGAGGCAGAGAAAATTGCGCTCATCGCAGGTGACCCGTTTCACTATCTGGACAGAGGTTGCTCAGAACGCCACTTCCTGGTTCCAGCGGTCGGCCAGGTCGGACATCTGCGGGATGATCTTCGCCCAGCTGAACAACTGAAGATGTTCGCGAGCAGGAACACGCGCGCGCGTCCGCTCGTTGACGACGGCGTTGATGTTGGTCGGAGCCGCCACCACGCCGTTGCAGAAGTTCTCCTGGACGTCCTTGCGCAGCGCGAAATTGATGAACTTCTTGCTGACTTCGGCGCTTTTGGAGTTCTTGGCGATATGATAGGACACCGCGCCGGCCATGGCACCCTCGGTCGGATACAGGAATTTCACCGGCTTGCCGGCGTCAATCAGTCCGTAAGCGGGGATATTGGTGGTCATGCCGCACACCCAGGCTTCACCGCTACCCAGCAGGTTGGCGATATCGACGCCGCTTTTGAAGAACTGCTTGACGTTGGGCTTCAGCCGCTTGAGCGCAGCAAAGGCCGGGTCCATCTTGTCTTCGCTGCCGCCATTGAGACGCGCAGCCATCACCAGTAGTTCCCACGAACCCCACTGCCCGATCTCGGGTACGATCACCTTGCCCTTGTAGGCCGGGTTCCAGAGGTCCTGCCAGGACTTCGGCGCAACCGGCACGAGATCCTCGCGGTAGGCAATGCCATAGCCGACATAATCGAGGCCGACGCCGGTCTTCTCGTACTGGTCGTACCAGACGGGGGCGACTTCGGCGATGTTAGGAATATCGGCGACGGTCAGCGGCAGGCCGAGGCCTTCAATGGTCGCCTTGATGCTGTCGGGATAGGGCAGCAGCAGCAGGTCGATTTCCGGCGCCTTCCGATTCACCATCGAGTTGGTCAGCCACTCGCTGGACATCCCGGTCTTGGTCAGAACCTTGATGCCGAATTCTTTCTCGAAGGGCTCGATGATGTGCTTGCGATATTCGCGCTCATAGACGCCGCCGAAGACCGTCGACACGAATTCCTTGCCCTGCGCGGAGGCTGGCGCCCCGAAACAGATGGTGAGCGTTGCCGCTCCGGCGCCGCCGAGAAACGCGCGGCGATTTGTCCCGCTTGAAGAAACTGGGTTGCCCATTCCGACCTCCGTTGAAATCAATGCGAGTAGCGCGTTTTCGCCCCCTCAAGAGCGCCGCCAGGGTGACCTAAAAAGCCTACGCATAAATTTGATACAATTCAATATCGAAGATGTGAATTTCATAAAAAGCCCGGCAGAGATGCCATTACAATAATATACCTGTTCAATTACAATAGTTTATCACTATGCTTGTCGCAACCCGCTCCCTAAAAATGTTGATCAGAATAAAACTGGTTGATCTGCCGAGGGAGCGCGCGCTATCAAAACCGGGACATCTCATCCGCGAAGGGGCAACTGCCCGCGAAAGACCGACCCGATGAAGAATGATGCACACATTCGTTACGAGAGGCACGACGGCATCGGATTCGTCGTCCTCAACAGGCCCGACAAGTTGAACGCAATTTCCGAGCCAATGAAGGCTCAGATCGTCGAGGCGTTTGCCGAAGCCGATCGGGACAAGCAGACCGCCGTCACCGTGCTTCGCGGCGAAGGCCGCAGTTTCTGCGCCGGCCACGACATTTCCGGCGACGACGACGATGGCGAGATGAACGCACTGGTCTGGCACGCGCATCTTTCCGGTAGCGTGCGCTCCGAAATGGCGCCGTTCGACGCGAAGAAGCCGGTGATCGCCTCTGTGCAGGGACACGCGCTGGGCGGCGGCTGCCAGATGGCGATGTTCTGCGACTTCGTCATTGCGGCGGACACCGCGAAATTCGGCGAACCCGAAGTTCGCATGGGCTATGCCGGGCCGGCCTTCATCATGCCGTGGATTACCAGCTTCCGGCGTGCCCGCGAGTTCATCTATTTCGGCGACCAGATCACCGCACAGAGCGCGCTCGAATACGGCATGATTAGCCGGGTCGTTCCGGCCGAGGAACTGTCAACTGCGACGCTGGCGTTTGCCAAACGACTTTCGCTGGTCGGAACGGACGTGCTCGCGGCGACCAAGCTTGCGCTGAAGCGCGGGCTGGAAGCGGCAGGGTTTCGCAATGCCATCAATGCCGGTCACGACGTAGCCGCCGGCCTCTATGCCAGCGAGACGGAAATCGGCCGGCAGTTCAACGAAATCGCTGAACGCGATGGGTTGAAGGCGGCCCTCACCTGGCGCTCCAACCAGTTCAAGACCTGATCTCACGCGCCAACCGGCTGGAGTCGCCATGACTATCGATGCTTTGCTGAATTCCCGATCGATCGCCATTGTCGGCGCGTCGGAGCGTCCGTCCGCGGGGCGCAACATTCTGGTTTCGCTGGAGCGGATGGGATATTCGGGAGACATCTATCCGATCAATCCCAAGCGCGACACCATCCTCGGACGTACCGCCTATCCGCGCCTGACCGAAGTGCCCGGCGCCATCGACGTGGTCGCGTTCTGTCTCGGCAATGCACATCTGCCGAGCGCATTCGAGGACGCCGCGACCAAGGGCGTCGGTGCTGCCGCGATCTATGCCGGCGGTTTTTCCGAATCGTCGGATGACGAGGCGCAGAAGCTTGGCGCGTTCATCACCGGCCTGAGCATTGAGGCGGGCATCTCGCTGTGCGGCCCCAATTGCATGGGCGCGCTGAGCCCGTCGACCAATTCATCGACCTATCTGCATGAGGTCATCAACCCCGCGGGCGTCCGCGGCAGCGTCGGCCTGATCTCGCAGAGCGGCGCGATCTGCATCGCCATGGCATCGGATTGCCGCCGCTTCGGCTTCAGCCACATCGTCTCGTCAGGCAATGAGGCGGTGCTGAACACCTGCGATTTCATGGAATACATGATCGCCGATCCGCACACCCGCAGCATCGCACTGTTCCTGGAGTCGGTTCGGCAGCCGGAGCGTTTTGTAGCGTTGCTGGATCGTGCCGCCGATGCCGGCAAACCCGTCGTCGCACTGAAGGTCGGCAAGAGCGTGCGCGCCCGTCATTCCATCACCACCCATACCGGCGGGCTGGCCGGCGAATCCAAGGTGTTCAGCGCCATTCTCGCTGCGCATCGGGCCATTGAAGTGAACACGCTCGGTGAGATGACCGAGGTGCTGGCCGCGGCGCAAGGCAGTCATTTGCCGCAAGGCGAGCGCATCGCCATCATGACCGGTTCGGGCGGACAGGCCGAACTGGTGCTGGATGTCGCAGGGGATGCGGGTTTCAACCTTCCACCGCTGGTGCAGGCGGAGCGCGAAGAGGTCGAGCGCGTGGTCGGCCGCATCACCGGCGACGGCAACCCGCTGGATGCCTGGGGCTCGGGCAATCCCGACACCAACTATCCGCATGCGCTGCGCGTGCTCGGCAAGTCGGAGAACTACGACGCCGTGGCCCTGCTGTGCGACGGCATGGACGGCCATCCGCTCGATGAGCCGGCCGACGATCTCGTCTATGCCAATATGGTGGTCGATGCGTCGCGCGAATCCAGCAAGCCGTTCTATCTGCTGTCGGCACGCGCCGGCGTGTTCCGCAGGGATCAGGAAGCCATCATTCGACCGGCCGGCGTCGGCTTCCTGAGCGGCATCATCGAGGGACTTGGCGCCGTCAAGAAGCTCGCCCGCTGGGCACAGCCGCTCGCGGCCGGACGCGCCATTGCCCTGGCGCCGAGTTCAGAGATTGCGCAGGATCGCGCCACCATCAACGAACGCGACGCCAAGACGCTGCTGGCGCAGGCCGGCATGACGGTGACGCGCGAGGTGCTGGTGCAGACCCTGGACGACGCGAAGGCGGCGCTGAAGACATTTGGCGAGGTCGTGCTCAAAGTCGCTTCGGACGATATCGCGCACAAGTCCGAATACGGCCTTGTCGAACTCGGCATTCGCGACGATGCGGCGCTGACGGAAGCCTGGGCCCGCATCGACGCGGGCGTGAAGAAGGTGCCGGGACAACCGCGCATCGACGGCATTCTCGTCCAGGAGATGGTGCGCACCGGCGTTGAAGTGTTCGCGGGCGTGAGCCGGGATCCGGAATTCGGCCTGGTGCTCGCCTTCGGCCTCGGCGGCACGCTGGTGGAAATCATCCAGGATGTCAGCCTGCGTCCTCTGCCCCTGAAGCAGGGCGATGCGGAAGCGATGATCGCCGAAACACGCACCGCATCGAAGATTCTCGGCGGTGTGCGCGGCGCCGCGCCGGCCGATATCGAAGCGCTGGCCGCGAACATCTATGCGCTCGCCGATTTCGCCTGGGCGAACAAGGATCAACTCGACGAGATCGACGTAAACCCGATCAAGGTGCTGGAGCGGGGCATGGGATGCGTCGCAGTGGACGCCCTGATCGTGCCGCACCGGCCCGTAATTGCCGGCACGCCGGCGCACTGACACCCATCTGTAGTCAAGGAATACGCCATGACCGAACACAAGAGCACTTTTGTCGTCACGCCGGATATGAGTGCGGAACAGCACGGCAATCCGGGTTTCGCCGTCCTCGCTACTCCCGCCCTGCTCGGCCTGTTCGAAAAGGCAGCCATTGCCGCGATGGCCGACCGGCTGTCGGCCGGCGAAGGATCCGTCGGCGCCGGTGCGTCGCTGAAGCATCTTGCCGCGACTCCGATCGGGCAGACCGTGACGATCGTCACCCGCATCACGGCGACCGAAGGCAAGCAGGTGAGTTTCGAGCTCGAGGCCCACGACGCGAGCGAGAAGATCGGCACCTGCAGCCACGACCGCTTCATCGTCGACGTTGCCCGCTTCGCCGCGCGCGTTGCCAAGAAGGCAACACAAGCTGCGACCGCCGTCGCATGAAGACAACGCTGTTTACCAGCATCGGTCGCGACACGATCGAGTCCGCCCTGTCATCTTACGGCGAGGTCCGGAGCGTTGCTGACGGCTCGGAGATCGCCGCGACACTCGACGGCGTCGAGGCGCTGGTCATCAGCAATCCCGGATTCTACACGGCGGAATTCGCCGACACGCTTTGCCAGCGCGGCAAGTCGCTGCGCTGGATCCAGTTGCTGTCGGCGGGTTACGATGGCCCTGCGAAACACGGCATTCCGCCCGGCACGATCCTGACCAATGCCGGCGAGTCGTGGTCGCCGACCGTCGCCGAGCATACCGTTGCCATGTTACTGTCCTTGCTGCGCCGCCTGTCGGACAGCCAGCGAGCACAGAGCGAGCGGCGCTGGGACGTGAATCTCCGCAACAGCATTTCCTCGATCGAAGGCAAGACCGTCGCCATCCTCGGCTATGGCAGCATCGGGCGTGAGATCGTGGCGCGCATCAAGCCGTTTGGCGCACGGACCATCGGCATCACGCGCAGCGGCCAGCCGTCGGACCTCGCGCCGGGACCGGACCGGATGGCAAAAGTTTCAGACCTCCACGATGTGCTGCGCGAGGCCGATGCCCTGATCGTCACAGTGCCGCTCTCTGACCAGACGCAGCATATCGTCAATGCCGCCGTGCTGGCCTGCCTGCCACCGAGCGCCGTGCTCGTGAACGTCTCGCGCGGTGGCACGGTGGACAGCGTGGCGCTTGCCACGGCCTTGCATCAAGGACGGCTGGCGGGCGCAGCCCTGGACGTCACCGAGACCGAGCCGCTGCCATCCGCCGACCCGTTGTGGGATGCGCCCAACCTGATTCTCACGCCGCACGTCGCGGGCTTCGGCGGCGCCGGGACGGCCGACCGCCTGACCCGCGTCGTCGCGGAGAATGCCAGACGCATCGTCACCGGACTGGACCTTCTGCATCGCGTCGAGGTCCCCGTCCGCTAGGCGATCTGCCGCTCCGGCCGCGGGTGACCAAGCAAGGCATCGTACGGCACCAGGCCGAGCGAGGCCTTCAGGTGGTAGACGGCTTCCTGAAGCGGGGCCATCGAGGCGGCGTCCAGCTCGAAGCGATCACCGCTGACGCGCATGTGCTGCTCCGGGACGAAATGGCTCTGGACGATGTGACGTGCGCCCATCGACTGCAGCACAGGCCGCAAAGCGTAATCCAGCGCCAGAACGTGAGCCAGACTTCCACCGGTGGCGATGGGCAGCACGGCCTTTCCGGCGAAGGCAAACTGCGGCAGCACGTCGAGAAACGTCTTGAGCAGGCCGGAAAACGACGCCTTGAAAATTGGCGTCGCGATCACGACAGCGTCCGCTGCGGCAAGCTGCGCAACGGCGCCGACGATCCGGGGATCGCCATACTCCGCCCGCATCAGCGCATCGGCGGGCAGATCCGCTACCCTAAGATGTTGCGTGTCAACACCGGGACCGGAGATCATGTCCAGCACACAATCCGCCACGCGTACCGTGCGGGACGTGACGGACGGGCTGCCGGAGATCGCAAGGACGGTTCGGCTCATCACGTTCTCCGATATCAGGTTGCGGATCGTGCGGGATGGGCCGGCCGTGGCAGGCCCAGATGATCACGCAGGGTGCGTCCGGTATATTCGGTGCGAAACAGGCCGCGCTTCTGCAGAATGGGAACGACATGATCGACGAAGTCGTCGAACGCACCAGGCAGCCACGACGGCATGATGTTGAATCCGTCGGCAGCGCCGGCGACGAACCACTCTTCCAGTCCGTCGGCGACCATTTCGGGGGTGCCGACCAGCAGGCGATGCCCCATGGCGGCGGCAGCGTAGTCGCGCAACTCGCGCAAGGTCAGGTTCTTCGCCTTGGCCATCGCCGTCAGCGCAACAGCATGGCCCTGCATCATGGTCGAAGGTGGCAACTCGGGCACCGGACCGTCCAGCGGGTAGTCGGTCAGATCCTGTCCCAAGCGCTCTGACAAGATCTTCAGCGCGGATTTCGGCTCCATCATCGCGCCCAGCGCCGCCAGCTTGGCTTTGGCCTCCTGCTCGGTACTGCCGATGATCGGCGATACGCCCGGCATGATCTTCATATGGTCGGGATCGCGGCCGGCGCGCCTGGCGTGTTCGCGCAGGTCCGCCCGGAAGGCCTTGGCCACTTCTATGTCCTGTTGCACCGAGAACACGATTTCGGCGATCGACGCAGCCAGCTGCTTTCCGGCATCGGATGCGCCGGCCTGGATGATCACCGGATAGCCTTGCGGCGGCCGCGAGATGTTGAGCGGACCCTTGACACTATAGAACTCGCCGCGATGCTCCAGCGTGTGCATCTTCGAAGTGTCGGCAAATTGGCCGCCCTGCTTGTTCATGATGATAGCGTCGTCTTCCCAGCTATCCCATAGCCCTTTGGCAATTTTGACGAACTCGGTCGCGGAGGCGTAGCGCTGCGCATGGGGCGGATGGTTGTCGCGGCTGAAATTGAGCGCCGCCTCGGGAAAGGCGCCCGTCACCACGTTCCATGCGGCCCGGCCGCCGCTGATATGGTCGAGCGAGGCGAACAGACGCGCCAGATTGTAGGGCTCGGTGTAGGTCGCGGACGCAGTGGCTGCGAGACCGAGATGACTGGTGGTCATGGCGAGGGCCGACAACAGCGTGATCGGCTCCAGCCGCACCATCATCGACGGATGCACATTCGGCCCGGTGTTGAGGGCGTCTGCAAGAAACAGCAGATCGAACTTGCCGCGTTCTGCGGACCTGGCCACATGCTGGAGCAGGGAAAGGTCTTCCGCATTGCCCCAGGCGTTAGGCAGTTTCCAGGCGGCGACGTGGTGACCGGTGCCCAGAACAAACACGCCAAGGTGCATTTGCGACATTTCCACACTCCCTCACCCTATGGGCTGGCCCAAGCGGGCTGGCCGAAGATTTCAAGTCCTACTTGAATTATTGAAGTGATTGCAAAAATATTGCAATAGTTTTTTGCCCCTACTCAAAGACCCCCTCATCGCCTATTGACGATTCAGGAACCTGCGCATGAGACGCAGCTCGATTTTTTTTGATTGTAATTCAAATTACTTCATCTAGATTGAATTTCATCAAGGGCCACGGGTCTGCCTGTCTGCGCTTTTGAGCAACTTCCGGCGGGCGCCCGACTTCAGTGGCCGCTCTCCTGACCGAGTGCACGAGAGCCATGAAGCCAGCATCTTTCGACTACTACAGAGCCGCGAACCGGGCCGACGCGATCCGTCTGCTGGCGGAATACGGTGATGACGGAAAAATCCTCGCCGGCGGTCAAAGCCTTGTGGCGGCGATGAACTTTCGCCTGGCCCGGCCGAATGTGCTGATCGATATCAACGACGCTGCCGATCTCGATTACCTTCGCGTCGAGGATGGCACGTTGCGGATCGGCGCGCTGACACGCCACGCCAGGTTTCACGACCCGGCCGAACCCGGCCCGCTGGGTGCGCTGCTCAGCAAGGTCGTGCATCACATCGCGCACTACCCGATCCGCCAGCGCGGCACGTTCGCCGGCAGCCTGTCGCACGCCGATCCGGCCTCCGAATGGTGCCTCGTCGCAACGACACTGGGGGCCGAGATGCATATCGCCAGCCACGATGGCGAGCGCACCTGCCCCGCCGCGCAGTTCTTCAAGGGCACCTTCACCACCGCGATCGAAACCCAGGATTTGCTCGCCGAGATCAGGCTGCCCGTGCTGGGCAACGGCTGGCGGAGCGGCTTCCATGAATTTTCGCGGCGCGCTGGCGATTTCGCCCTGGCCATGTCGCTCGTGGTTCTGAAGATCGAGGATGGCGTCATCACGGATGCGCGCATCGGTGTCGGCGCCGTCTCCGATCGCGCGCTGCGTCTCGAAACTCTCGAGGCCGAACTGATCGGCAAGGCCCCCAATGAAAAGCTGTTTGCGGAAATCGCAGCCGCTGCGAAAGCGCAGATCACACCGTCTGCCGACATTCATGCGACTTCCGCCTTCCGCAGCGACCTGATCCGCACCGTGGTGAAACGCGCCCTGATGCAGGCTGCAGCATGAGCTGGATCGGTCGTTCTCTGCCGCGTTACGAAGATCCCTCGCTGCTGATGGGGCGCGGCACCTACGTGGCCGACCTCGCGCGGAATACCGCGTCCGTCAAATTCGTTCGCAGTCCGGTGGCCGCCGGGCGCATCGTCGGCATGGAATTGCCGGACGGCGAACTGGTCTTTACCGCCGCCGATCTCGTCGACGTCAAGCCGATCCGCCCGATCCTGCATCGCCCCGATTATATCGCGGTCGATCAGCCGATCCTGGCCCGCGACCGCGTGATGTTCTGCGGCCAGGCGCTGGCGATGGTTGTCGCCGACGATCAGGGCCTCGCAGAGGACCTTGCAGAGCAGGTGTTCGCCGACGTCGAGGCGGACGATGCTATCGTCAATTTTGCCGACGCGCTCGCCGACGGCGCCGGCGCCGTGCATGCACATGCGCCGGGGAATGTCCTCGTCGAAGGCAAGATGCGCAGCGCCGGCCTGGATGACGCGTTTGCGATCGCCGCCGAAATAGTCTCGCTGGAGCTGCGCTCGGGGCGCCAGTCGGCCATGCCGCTAGAAGGCCGTGGCGGCGTCGCCCGCTACGATGCGGTCTCCGGCCGCGTCACGCTCTATGCGTCCGTCCAGATGCCGCACATGCTGCGCACCGGCATCGCCGACACCCTCGGCATGCCGGAAGCCGATCTGCGCGTGATCGCGCCGGATGTCGGCGGCGGCTTCGGCCAGAAGATGTCGCTATTTCCCGAATATGTCGCTTTGGTCTGGCTGGCGCGCCATCTGAAGCGCGACCTGTCCTGGATCGAGGATCGCCGCGAGAATTTTCTCGCTTCAGCCCACAGCCGCGATCAGGCGTTCTCCGTGAAAGGCGCCTTCAGCAAGGATGGCATTCTGCTGGGCATCGACGCCGACCTGAAGAGCAACGTCGGCGCGTTTTCCTGCTACCCCGTGACCTGCGGCGTCGAGCCGCTGATGGCGCTGGCTGAGCTGCCCGGTCCCTACAAGGTCAAGGAATACGGCGCGCGGTCGCGCGGCGTAACGACGAATACCTGCATGATGGCGCCGTACCGCGGCGTGGCGCGGCCAATGCTCACGCTCACCATGGAGCGGATGATGGATGTCGCCGCCAAGCGACTCCGCCTCGATCCCGTCGAGATCAGGCGGCGCAACCTGATCGATACGTTCCCGCATCGCTCGCCGACCGGCCTCGTCTATGACGAAGGCTCCTACCAGGAGGCGATGGAAGTTGCCGTCAACACTCTAGATGTGCCGGCGTTCCGCGAGCGCCAGGCTGCGGCGCGTGCGGCCGGCCGCTATCTGGGCATCGGCTTTTCGGTGTTCAGCGAACGCACCGGCTACGGCACGCCGGCCTATGCCGCGCGCGGCATGGGCATCGTGCCGGGCTACGAGATTGTCACCTGTGCCATGGATCCGTCGGGCTCTGTCGAGGTGCGCATTGGCTCGTCGCCCCATGGGCAGGGACTGAAGACCGCGCTCGCCCAGCTCATCGCCGACGAACTCGGCATTGCGCCGAGCAAGATCAAGATCATCTCCGGAGATACCGATGCAACGCCTTATGGCTGGGGCACCTTCGCCAGCCGTTCGATGGTGATCGCTGGCGGCGCCTCCAAGCTTGCCGCGGGGAAAGTCGCCGTGCGGCTGAGATCGATCGCGGCCACGATGATGGATGCCAAGCCCGAAGATATCGAACTTGAAGATGATCTTGCGCGCGTGATCGGCACCAACCAGTCACTGCCGATTCCGGACGTGGCGCGGGCGGCCTATCACCAGAGCCACCGCTTTCCGGACGCCGGCCCCGGCCTGCAAGATCAGGCGATCTACGATCCGGCAGGCACCTTCTCCAATGCCTGCCACGCCTGCATCGTCGAGGTGGATATCGAGACCGGCGGCGTTGTCATCGAACGCTTCGTCGTCGCCGAGGATGCCGGCATCCTGATCAATCCGATGATTGTCGATGGGCAGATCCACGGCGGCGTCGCGCAGGGTGTCGCCAACGCGCTGTACGAGGAACTGATCTACGATGAGACCGGCAATCTTCTGACCGCCTCGCTCGCCGATTACCTGCCGCCGACCATCGCGGAGATGCCAAACATCGAGATCGAACATCTCGTGACGCTGTCCGACGCCACCATCACCAAGGCCAAGGGCGTGGGCGAAGGCGGCACCATCGGCGCACCGGCGGCCATCATCAACGCGATCTGCGATGCGCTGGCGCCGTTCGGCGTCGAGATCTTCGAGATCCCCGCCACGCCGCAGCGAATCCGCGACCTCATTCGCGCCTCCGAACGGAACGATCATGGCTGAAAAAATCTCCATCACGCTGAACATCAACGCCAGGGACTACGCCATCAGCGTCGAGCCGCGGCGAACCCTGGCTGACGCCGTGCGCGACGATTGCGGTCTCACCGGGACGCATCTCGGCTGCGAGCACGGTGTGTGCGGCGCGTGCACGGTCATCGTCGACGGCAAGCCGGTCCGTTCCTGCCTCATGTTCGCCGTGCAGGCCGACGGGCGACCGATTCGCACGGTCGAAGGACTTGCCAGGGGCGACGTGCTTCACCCGCTGCAAAAGGTCTTCTGGGAAAACCACGGACTGCAGTGCGGCTTCTGCACGCCCGGCTTCCTGATGCTGGCGGCTGGCGCGCTCGAGGCCAAGCCGGACATGACCGAGGCCGAGATCCGCGATGTGCTGTCGTCGAACCTCTGCCGGTGCACCGGCTATCAGAACATCATCAAGGCTGTCAGCGCAGCCGCCGTCGAGATGCGTACATGTCAGCCATCGGAAAATTGCTAAAGCGCATCGAGGACCGGCCGCTCCTCACCGGTCAAGGTCGCTTCGCCGCCGACAACAATGCTGTCGGCCAGCTTCACATGCGGGTGGTGCGATCGCCGGTGGCGTTCGGAAAAATAATGTCGGTCGAGATCGAGGATGCACTGGCCTTACCAGGCGTCGTTGCGGTCTGGACCCATGCCGACATCGCCGATCTGCCACCGATCGATTTCCGGATGACACGGATCGAGGGCCTCGCGCGCTATCGGCAGACGATCCTGGCTCATGACTATGTCCGATACGTCGGCGATCCCGTTGCGGTGGTGTTCGCAGAAGATCCCTATCTTGCCGAGGACGCCGCCGACCTGGTGTTTTGCGACATCGACGAGCTTGAGCCATGCCTCGACGCCACCGGCGATCTCGTTGCGTACATGCCCGAGCGCGAGCCGGGCCTGCTCAACGAGGTCGCCGTCATCGTCAAGGAGTACGGCGATCTTGCCGCGGCCTTCGCAGGTGCGGCGGACATCGTCGAGCTGGAGGTCAAGGTAGGACGCCACACCGGCGTGCCGCTCGAAACGCGCGGCGCACTGGCCCATCGCGATCCCGCTACGGGCGTGCTCACCATGTATGGCGCCGCCAAGGTGCCGCACTACAACCGCGACTCGCTGGCCGGCATGCTCGGGCTCGAGGCATCGCAGGTGCAGCTCAGCGAAGGCCACGTGGGCGGCGGCTTCGGCATTCGCGGCGAGCTGTATCCCGAGGACGTGCTGGTCTGTGCCGCCGCCGTCCGGTTGGACCGGGCGGTCAAATGGATCGAGGACCGCCGCGAGCATCTGCTCGCCGCCAACCATTCGCGCGACCAGGTGCACCGCATGCGGGCGGCCGTGGATGCCAACGGCTTCATTCGTGGTCTCACCGACGTTTTCTTCACCGATCAGGGCGGCTATGTCCGCACCCACGGCGGCACCGTCTCCGATCTCGCGGCGGCCTTGCTGCCGGGCCCCTATCTGGTGCCGGCCTACCGGGTCGAAGGCCATATCCGCCTGACCAACAAGACACCATCTGGCACCTACCGCGCGCCGGGACGCTATGAGACCACGTTCGCCCGCGAGCGCCTGATCGATGCCATCGCGCAACGCCTGCAACTCGACCCGATCGACGTCCGTCGCGTGAACCTGATTCCCGAAGATCGCATGCCGTTCGATCGTGGCATCGAGGCGCTGGGGACTCACGTCGTCTATGACTCCGGCAAGTATCATGACCTGCTCGACCGCAGCCTCGCCCGGATCGACTATCCGGAGTTGAAGGCGAGTCTGGCCCGGCGCCGCCTGGCCGGCGAGGCCGTCGGTTTCGGCATCGCGTTCTTCGTCGAAAAGAGCGGTCTCGGTCCGCGCGATCTGGTGACCATGTCGGTGCAGGCGGACGGGACGATCGAGATCGTCACCGGCGCCGCATCCGTGGGGCAGGGCATCGAAACCGCGATGGCCCAGATCTGCTCCGAAGCCATCGGCGTGCCGATCGAACGCATCACGGTTGTCCATGGCCAGACAGATCGCATCTCGATCGGCTTCGGCGCGTTCGCGTCGCGCGTCACGGTGATGACAGGATCGGCCGTGCGGATCGCTTCGGAAGCGCTGCGCCACAAGGCGATCACCATGGCGGCGCCGCTGCTGCAGGCAAGTCCCGCCGACCTTGTCTTCGAATCTGGTCGCGTGCTGTCGAAAGCGAGCGGTGCGACCATCGGCATGGCCGAGATCGCGGCGCAATCCGGCGGCGAACTGTCTGCCGAAGGCCTGTTCGAGGCCGACCACATGAACTATCCCTACGGCGTGCACATCGCCCAGGTCTGCATCGACCGCGAGACCTGCGGCATCGCCATCGAACGCTATCTGGTCGCCTACGATGTCGGCAGGGCGATCAACCCCATGCTGATCGACGGCCAGATCGTCGGCGCGGCGGCGCAGGGCATCGGCGGCGCGATCTTCGAGGAGTTCATCTACGATGAATCGGGCCAGCCGCTTGCCACCAGCTTTGCCGACTATCTGATGCCGACCTGCAACGAAGTCCCGCCTGTCGAAGTGCTGCTGCGTGAGGACGCGCCCAGCCCGCAGAACCCGCTGGGTGTCAAAGGCGCCGGCGAAGGCGGCATCACGGCGGTAGGCGCAGCGATTGCGTCAGCCGTGGACAATGCGCTCGGGCGGCCCGGACTGATCACGCGACTGCCGATCTCGCCGGACCGGCTCTACGGCCTTCTCAATGCCGCTGCCGGCTGAATGGCGCCGCGCTCAGTCCCTGTCGACGTTGATCCACAGCGTCCGCACATGTCCTTTGCCGTGGTTCCAGATGCGATGCGGGCGGCGGGAGCTGTAGGAAATCAGGTCTCCCTTCTCCAGGAAGTGCAGCGTGCCGTCGACCTCGACGGTCAGCTTTCCCTCGAGAACGAATCCGTACTCAAACCCATCATGCTTGATCGGCTTCTCGGTTGCGCCGGTTTGCGGCGCATACTCGTTCATGGCGATGGAAACGCCGCGCGGCCGATCCTCCTTGATCAGGCGTCGAATGACGTGCTCGGCGGTCTCGACAACCCGTCGGTCGGAGGCCCGGACGACAAGATTCTCCTCGTCGATGACCTGGTCGACAATCAGTTCGGACATCGGCACTGCCAACGCATTGGCAATGACGATGAGCGAGCCAATGGAAGGAGACGCCCGTCCGCGCTCCACCAGACTGAGCATCGATGGGCTGAGACTGCACATATCCGCCAGGGTCTGCAGGGTCATTTCGCGCGCCTGACGGACCTCGCGGATGCGAACGCCAATCGCTGCAAGCGTGCTCGCAGTCGACCCGTGCAGTTCCTCGGGTGCGATATGGGCCGTGTCGCTCATCGCCGTCCAAATCCCATATTTGATGCCATTAAAATCCGCCACGCACTTGCCTAGCAGATTTTTTGATTATATTAAAGTCCGTGAATTAAATTCAAAAGGTTGTCTCGTGAATTTGGCTTCGAATCCCGAAACGGTCCGCGTCATCGACAGCACGCTTCCCTGTCCAAATCTACCTATTGTCGAAGGTTCGGGCAATGCCCGGGCCGTGCTTTGGCCCGGAAATGGTGCGATTTACCGGACTTTTCACGTCATTGACCTGGAAGCCGGCGCAAGAACCATCGAACTCAGGCATCCGTCCGATGCGGTCTACTACGTCACCAGCGGATCCGGATCCGTCATCGACGTGGCCGCGGGAACGCACGAGAGTCTGATTGAAGGTGCGATGGTCCATATCGACGCCGGCGATTGCTATCGCCTTGAGAACAGCGGCGCCGCTACCATGCGGATCATCGGCGGCCCCTGCCCGGCGGATCCGGCAATGTACCTTCATCTGAAGAGTGGAGCTGTCTGACATGGCTATCCGCGTCTTTCACCGCGACACACCCTCGCTCAGGCTGCCGCTGATCTCCAATGACGCCCGGTTCGTCGTCTGGCCGGGCGAAGGCGCCTGGATGGCCAACATGAATTACGTTCGGCTGGAGCCCGGCGAGGCCAACAAGCCGCATATTCATACCGTGTCGGAAGATACCATCTTCATCCTCGAAGGCTCCGGCACGATCAACGACTACACCAACGACGTCAGCGTCCCGTTTCACGCCGGATGCATCGTGCATGTCCCCGTTGGAATCAAGCATGCGGTCGCCGCTGACAAGGGCGTCCTCGTTGTCAGCGCGGGCGGCCCGAGTCCGGCCGACGTTCCCCTGTTGAAAGCTGTCGGCGCCCTGCCCGCTGACGCCGCGCCCCCGAAATGACGGTCCGCATCGCCACGGTCCAGTTCACCACCGAGCCGGGACAAGCGGCCGAGAACCGTGCCCGCTCGCTGGGCCAGATTGAACAGGCCGCACAGGCCGGAGCGCAGGTGATTGTGCTGCCCGAACTGTCTGTATCCGGCTACACCGCGGATGCCTTGCGCTTGCGCGCAGCCGCCGAGCCGCTCCACGGCGAGACGATGGCGGCATGGGCGGACGCGGCAAGTCGTCTGGGCGTCGTAATCGTCGGCGGCTTCTGCGAGAGTCTTGGCGAGTCGCTGTTCAACGCCGCCATCATGGTCGGCCCCCGGGGACTGCTTCTTCATTATCGAAAGCTGCATCTGTTCGATGGCGAAAAACACGTGTTCGCACCGGGCGATCTCACGCTTCGCCCGGTCGATACGCCATTCGGGCGGATCGGCGTCTGCGTCTGTTACGATCTGCGATTTGTCGAAGTCATGCGCGCACTGGCGCTGCAGGACGCCGACCTGATCGCAGTCCCGACCGCTTGGGTGGCCGGCTTTGACAAGGCACCGCGCGATGGCGACGGCCTGATCGGACAGGCGCGCGGCGCCATCGTGCAGGCCAATCTCAACCAGGTCTATGTCGCCTGCGCGTCGCAGGGCGGCCGTACGTCAGACGTGCATTTTCTCGGCAGTTCGCTGTTTGCCGACCCCTATGGTCGCATCCTCGCCGGTCCCATGCCGGAAGCCGACCAGGGCATCCTGATCGCTGACATGGATCTGGCAGTCGTCCAGCAGGCCAAGCAACGCTCGGAGCTGATCCGGCCGCGTCTCGACCGGCGCACCGATATTTATGGCTTGAGCGTCGCCGGCCAAACATTCTGACGGAAGGTGCCTCACGTGAAAATCACCAAGGAATTCGTCGTCTCGCAGTCCTTGCCGGCGGTCTGGCGCTTCTTTCACGACATCTCCGACGTCGCGGCCTGCCTGCCCGGCGCGCAGTATCTGGGGCCCGCCGAAGGCGGCAAGCATGCCGGCAAGGTCTCCTCGAAGATCGGCCCTTTTCAGGCGAGCTTCGAAGGCGAAGCAGACGTGGCCTATGACGAGGAGGCCAAGAGCGTTCACGTCGAGGGCAAAGGCGTCGACAAGAAGGGCGCCAGCCGCGGCAAGATGGTGATGGACTGCCGCCTTATGCCCGAGGGGACGGCGACAAAGGTCACCGTCGATGCCGATCTGCAGCTGTCCGGCACCATTGCCCAGTTCGGCCGCACCGGCATCATCACCGAGATCGCCACCATCATGGTCGCCGACTTCGTCCGCAATGCTGAGGTGCGGCTGGCCGCGCGCGCCGCGCCTGCGACCGCATCCGCCGCATCGGCATCTCCCGCACCGGCGCAGCCACTTCCCGCCGCGGCGCCGATCGGCGGGATCACTCTTTTACTCAGTGCACTGAAGGCCTGGCTGATGTCACCCTTCCGCAGCCGTACCAACTAACCGCACCGTCACAAACCGGAGACTGCCATGAAGATCGTCGACCTCTCCCACCTGATGAACGTCCACACACCCGGCTGGGTCGGCTATGCCGGCAACAAGATGTATTACGCCCAGAACCTGCAGACCAAGCAGATCGTGGCGCAGCGTATCGACATGGCGCTGCACGTCGGCACCCACATCGACGGCGCGATGCATGGCACCGACGGCATGGGCGACATGGCCTCCTATCCACTCGACTTCCTGGTCGGTCCCGGCGCCGTGGTCGACGTGTCCGCCCACATGGACGACTGGGCGGTGATCACGCCGGAGATGATCGAGAGCGCGCCGGTCGAGGTCAAGGAGGGCGATATCCTGATCCTGCACACTGGCTGGCATCGCTACTGGGAAGGACAGCCGCAACAGGATCTGGTAAGGTATTTTTGCATGCATCCCGGCGGCAAGATGGAATTGCTGAACTGGATGATCAAGAAGAAGATCAAGTGGTTCGGCATCGATTGCGGCTCCGGCGACCATGCCATGAACACGTCGATCCGCCACATGCGTCCCGATCTCGCCGCACGCTTCGAGAAGAAAGTCGGCATGACCTGCGACGAATTCTTCGGCGAATACAGCTACACGCACAACAGGTCCGGCCGCGAAGTCACCGAGAACATCTTCCCGTTCCATTCCTACGCGTTCCAGGAAGGTCTCATCCACGCCGAAAACGTCGGCGGCGACATCGAGCTGATGCTGAACAAGCGCGCCGTGATCGGTGCGTTCCCGTGGCGCTACGAAGGCCTAGAGGCCTGTCCGTGCCGCATCGTCTGCTTCGAGGGCATGGATGAGAAGGTCGAAGCCATTGGCGACGTCGCGAAGGCAGTCCTCGGCCCTCGCAGCATCGCGTCCGGCGTTTCCAGCGGCGGTCCTGACGGCCGCTGACGGGCTCGACGACTAATTCGTCAATCGGCTTACAACTTTGCCCTCATGGGCGTCCAATTTTGGCACCTTGGCACCGCGGGTTCTGTTGATAGCGCTCGGCTCGCGGCTGCGCGTGCCTGTTGCATTCCAGCCCCCATACGGGCACTCGTCGCATTTCGCCGGCGCCCGTGACCACGGCCCTCATGATGATGTATCGTCGAGAGTTCGTTTGCTGTGCGGTCGATCCACAAGGCCGCTGCAACGGTCAGTCAGTTGCTTAGACTAGCAAATCTGGCGAGCCGCCTCACCTAGTGCGCGCGCTGCGGTCTGAACCTAGATCGGAGCCGTGTTTTGTGTTCGAAGCGAAGGGAGCTTTCGAAACGGATCGGCGGAGCAGCTGACGGTCCGCTTCGCGCCGATACTGTTGAAAAAGTCGTTTTGGGGTGGCAGACAAAATTTTTCAGGCCCGCTGATGCGTTTTGTTTACGATGATATGAGGGACCGCGCAGCATCTCAGAAAAATGGCCACGGCGTCTCGCATCCGCGCCACGGTGCATCGCTCCGGTGGGGTTGTCCTAAAATCAGCATTTGCGAGAATTTTGCGGTCGTTCGATTTTCGACTTTTTCAACAGTATTCGCCAAGAGCGGCCGGTCAAGATATCTCGGCCTTCAGATGCTTTGGTTTCGAGGCGCTGGCGATCTCGGGCGCTGTCGGCTGACCTCTTACTCCGCAAAATATCCAACGACTTGCGACATCGCATTGAAGCGATGCGCGCCGCGATTCCGGAGCAAGGCACGCGGACACCGGCGGCCGGGAAGGTCTCGAGAGCGTGGCTCGCCGGTCCTGCTCGAATCAGCCGAACGCTGCGCGTATTTTTGGCGCAACCTGCTCGGCGAACAATTGCATGAAGCGCGGCTGGTCGAGGCCCGGCGCGTGGAACACGAGATGCTGAAAACCGAGCTCGACATAAGGGCGAATCTTCTCCACCACCTCGTCGGCATCCGACGACACGATCCAGCGGCTCGCTGCGCGGTCCAGCGGCAGCGCATTGGCGAGGCGCTCCATCGCCAGCGGGTCTTCAACGGTCATTTTTTCCTCGGCGGACAGCGCCAGCGCTGCCCAATGCCGGGTGTCCTCCTTCGCCTGCCGCACATCGCTGTCGAACGACAACTTGATTTCGATCATGCGATCGATGCTGTCATGGGCACGACCCGCCGTCGCCAGGCCCTCCGCGACCTTTGGCAGCAATGTGTCACGGTACAGTTCCGGCGCCTTGCCGCTGGTGCAGATAAAGCCCGCGCCGACTTCGCCGGCCAGCACTGCTGCCGTCGGCCCGGCCGCGGCGATGTAGATCGGCACCGGATTTTCCGGGCGGTCGTAAATCGTCGCGCTCTCGGTCTTGTAATATTCACCGTCGAAACTGACTCGCTCCTCGCGCCACAGCCGGTTCATCAGCACAATGGACTCCTTGAGCCGGCCGAAGCGCTCCTTGAAGCCGGGCCATTTCATGCCCGTTGCCGGCACTTCATTCAGCGACTCGCCGGTGCCGACGCCGAGAACGATACGGTCGGGAAACATCGCCCCCAGGGTGCCCACCGCCTGCGCCACCACGGACGGATGGTAGCGGAAGGTCGGCGTCGCGACGCTGGTGCCGATCCGGATCCTGCTGGTTTTCGCACCGGCGGCGCCGATCCAGGCAAAGGAGAACGGCGCATGGCCGTCGGTGTGGCGCCACGGCTGGAAATGGTCGCTGATGAAAACGGATTCGAAATCCATCTTCTCCGCAAGGCAGGTGAATTCCAGCAACCGGCTGGGCGTGAACTGCTCGGCCGAAGCCTTATATCCAATCTTGAGCATGAAATCTCCCTTACGGCCTGCATCGGGCCCTTAGCAAAAGTCAGTGTCGACGCCCGCAAGCCGCGGCAAGCGGCCTTCCTGCATCCACAGCTGCAGGTCCGTCGGGGTATCGATATCGAATGACAGCGCGACGTCCTGGCGCAGCGCCAGACGCAGACCGAGCGCCTCGGCGCTGCGCGCATGGTGTCGCGCGCTATCGCTGCCGTAGCGAAACACCGCCGCGCCAATCGGACGCCACAGCAGCACGTTGGTGCCGCTGCCGGCCCGATCGGCAACGATCAGCGCGTCGAAGCCGCTGCGAAACTCCTCGACCAGTTCCACCAGTCTTGTCGACGACAGGCCGGGCAGATCGACCGGAAGGACCATGACTTCATCGAGTCCGGCGCGCAGCGCAGCGTTGGCGCCGATCCTGATCGCGCCGTTGAGTTCGCACGTTTCAGGCTCGTCGCAGGCGACAAAGCCGCGCCTCAAGGCATCGGCGGCGACTTCGGCCGACTTCGATACGACGTAGATGTCGGCAAAATCAGCCAGGTTGGCGGCCTGCTCGAATGTGTGACGGAGCAGCGCGCGGTTGAGCGCCAGCCGGTCTTGCGGCAGCAGCACGCTCGAGAGCCGGGACTTGCCCTGCTCTGGCGGCTTGACCGGGATGATGACGGCGAGCGCTTTCATCCGGAGCGGGCCGCCGCCGCATGATCCCGGCCGCCGCCGACGCCCAGCGAACCTGCGAAGGCCAGCACCTCGCGCGCCAGCGCGATACGCGACTGCAGATCGGTCATCAGCGTCGGTGTCGAATGGGCGCGCGCTGCGAACTCTGCGATGTCGCCTGCATCCGCGCTGTCGATCACCAGACCATCGATCAAGCCTTCGTAGTGACGGGCGATCGAGGCCGAACTGGTCTCGATCTTCAACTCGTTCATGATCTTCGCCGTCGGTCCCTTGATGGCACGGCCGCCGATGATCGGCGACACGGCCACGACCGGCGCGGTGGCGCGGATCATCGCCTCGCGCAGGCCGGGCACCGCCAGCACGGGATCGACGCTGAGATAGGGATTGGACGGGCAGATCACGACCGCGCCAAGTTGCGGCGACGCCAACGCGGCGCTGACGGCGGGATTCAATCGCGCCGTAGCGGCTCCCTCGAACGAGATGTCCTGCACGACCGGCGCGCAGCGATGCTCGACAAAATAGCGCTGAAAATCCAGAACGCCGATATCGGTCTTCACCTTGGTGCGGAGGTCGTCATCGGTCACCGGCAGCAGATGCGGCGCGATCCCCAGCGTCCTGGCGATGCTGCCGATGATGTCGGTCAGCGTTTCGCCGGAGGCCAGGCGCCGCGTGCGCTCCACATGCAGCGCGAGGTCGCGGTCGCCGAGCGCGAACCAGTCCTCGCCGCCAAGCTGGCGCGTCGCTTCCATGAAATTCCAGGTCTCGCCGGCGCGGCCCCAGCCGCGAACCTCGTCGCTAAGGCCACCGAGGGTGTAGATCACCGTATCGATGTCGGGACAGATGCGCAGTCCCATATGTTCGAAATCGTCGGCGACGTTGATCACCACCGTCAGCCGCTCGCCAAGCAGATGCTGCAGGCCGAGCGCCAGCTTGGCGCCGCCGACGCCGCCGCAGATCGCCACCACCGTGCGCGACGGATCGAGCGAGGGCGCGGTCACCGGAACATGTCCATATGCCTGGGCCTGATCAGCGCCGCCGCGTCGTTCTCCGCGCCGCGATTGTGATAGCCGCGGACGTGCACCACCGGCAGGCCTTCGGCGCCCTGCCCCATGACCAGCGAGGCGGCCGCGGCGAGTTCGTCGCCGATCGCGACTTCCGTCACCTTCATGGCGCGGCCGAACAGATCCGGCGACCCGATCATGTTGTGCAACGAGGAAATGCCGGCGGCACCGAGCGCCACACCGACCACGCCATTCCGCCAGGCCCGGCCGAAGCTGTCATTGATGATCACGCCGATCGATACGGCGAATTCGTTGTCCAGCGTGGTCTTGATGGCGCGGCAGGAGGCATCGGGATCGACCGGCAGCAGCAGCACGCGATCGATGCCATCGAGCTTTTCGATGTTGGATTCGTCGATGCCGGCATTGGCCATCACATAACCGAGCCGGTGCGCGACGATCATCACGTTGGGCTTGACGCGGAGAACCTCGGCGGATTCGCCGAGCACAGCCTCGATGTGCCGCGGGTTCTTGCCGCTGATCTCGGCGAGGTCCCTGGCACGCGGCGAGGGAACCACGTCCGCCAGGTCGACATAGCGGTTCTCCGACTTGGAGATGACCTTCTGGGCGATCACCAGGACGTCGCCGTCCTGCAGAACGATCCCGGCACGGGCGAGGCTCGCCTTGATCAGCGCGCAGATGTCATCTCCCGGCTGCACCAGCGGGATGTCGGGGAGCGCGGTATAGGTGATCGATCGGGTCATCGGCAGGCTCGCGAGAGGCCTCTCCCTATAGTGGCTTCCACAGACAAGATCAAAACGCGATCACACGGCATGATCGACATGCTTTCGTGTTTTGGAGAACGGCGTCATCACCATCTCGGTCAGCGGTGCGGCATCGAAGCTGGTATCGACGCGCTCCTGCGACACCTTCTGGTACAGCGTAGTGCGCTGCTCGAAGCGGCGGCCGAGCGACCTGATGACGCCTTCCATCTGCGCCGGCGCGAATTCCTGGCCATGCTGAGTGCCGGCGGCGCGCGAGATGCTTTCGTTCATCAGGGTACCGCCGAGATCGTTGACGCCGCCCTTCAACAGTGCCGTGATCCCCTGCTCGCCGAGCTTGACCCAGGACGCCTGGATGTTGGTGATCAGAGGGTTCAACACCAGCCGCGAGACCGCGTGCATCAGCCGCACCTCGCGCCAGGTTGGCCCGAGCCGCGACTGTCCGCGCAGCGACATCGGCGCTTCCATATGCACGAAGGCCAGCGGCACGAATTCCGTGATGCCGCCGGTGCGCTCCTGCAGGTCACGTAGTTGCAGGAGGTGCTTTGCCCAGCTGCCGTAATGCTCGACATGACCGAACATGATGGTCGAGGTGGTACGCAGCCCCACCTCGTGAGCGGTGCCGACGATGTCGAGCCATTGTTCCGTGCCGAGCTTGTCGGGGCAGATCACCGCACGGACCTTGTCGTCAAGGATTTCGGCCGCGGTGCCGGGCAGCGAGCCCAGGCCGGCATCGCGCAGCATCTCCAGGTAGCGCCTGACGGAAACGCCGAGCGTGGCCGCGCCCTGCGAAACTTCCAGCGGCGAGAAGGCGTGGACATGCATGTCCGGCACTTCGTTCTTCACCGTGCGCAGCAATTCCAGGTAGGTATCGCCCGTGTAGCGCGGATTGATGCCGCCCTGCATGCAGACTTCGGTGGCGCCGCGGTTCCATGCTTCGCGGGCGCGCCGCGCCACTTCGTCGAGCGCCAGATCGTAGGGTTTGCCGCGCAGTTGTTCGTGCATCTTCCCTTTGGAAAACGCGCAGAAGCTGCATTGGTAGCTGCACACATTGGTATAGTTGATATTGCGGTTGACGACATAGCGCACCACGTCGCCGCTGGCCCCTGCACGCAGATCGTCGGCGGCGGAGCAGATCATGTCGACGTCGCCAGCACGCGCCTTGAATAACGACACGACCTCGGCTTCCGCCAACCGGTTGCCGGCACTGGCCCGGGCGACCAGCGCGTCGAGGCCGCGGTCGATGCGCGGGCGACGCGGTGGCGCCGGCAGCGCCTCAAGCGAGCCGGGCATCCAACCGTCCTCGCGAACAAAACCGTCTGCATCGACCGCGCGCAGCACTTTGGTGGCCAGCGGCTTGTCGAGCCAGATCGCCGATTGCGCGACATAGGCTGGATAGACCGCCAGGCGCTGCTGCAGCGAGAAACCGGCTCGTTCGGTGGCCGTTTCCAGCTTGTAGAGATCCGGCCACGGCGCCTCAGGATTAACGTGATCGACAGTGACCGGGGAGATGCCGCCCCAGTCGTTGATACCGGCGTCCAGCAGGCGCGGAAAGGCGCCGTAGCTGAGATTGGGCGGAATCTGAATGTTCATCGCGGGGCCGAACAGCAGGCGCGTGACCGCCGCGGTCCAGAGCAGATCGTCGAGATCGGGCTCGTCGCAGCCGGCGAAGCGGGTGCCCGGCTTGGCGCGAAAGTTCTGCACGATGATTTCCTGCAGATGGCCGTGGCGCTCATGGGTGTTCTTCAGGGCCAGCAGCGACTGAATGCGTTCGAGCCGGGTTTCGCCGATGCCGATCAGGATTCCCGAAGTGAACGGCACGCGCTGGCGACCCGCGGCTTCGATCATCGCCATGCGAAGCGCGGGATCCTTGTCCGGCGAGCCGAAATGCGCGCCGCCACGTTCGTTCAGGCGCGAAGAGATCGTCTCCAGCATGATGCCCTGGGAGACGCTGACCTTGCGCAGCCTTGCAATATCGGCTTCGGTCATCACCCCGGCATTGACGTGCGGCAGCAGGCTGGTTTCCTTCAGCACCAGGGTGCACATCGACTCCAGGTAGTCCACCGTGCTGGCAAAGCCGAGGCCGGCCAGCGCGTCGCGGGCAGCGGCGTATCGCAGCTCCGGCTTGTCGCCGAGCGTAAACAGCGCCTCCCGGCATCCGGCTTTCTCGCCGGCACGCGCAATGGCCAGCACCTGCTCCGGCGACAGATAGGCGCTGGCGACGTCGCGCGGCGCCTTGGCGAAGGTGCAGTAGCCGCAGACGTCGCGGCACAGATGCGTCAGCGGAATGAAGACCTTTCGCGAATAGCTGATCGCCATGCCGAAGCCGGACTGACGCAACGCCGCGGCGCGGGCAAGCAGCTCTGCCGTCGGCATCGCCTCAAAAGCGGCAAGCGTCTGTTCGGCCGAAGCGGATGTGTCCATGTCCGTCTCCCCAGCCATCAGGCATCGACCTTCGCCATCACATCGGTGGCGAACCACTCGACCTGTTCGTTCATCTCAGCCACCGTGTCTGCGGGAAACATCAGCGCGCTGCAATGATCGACGCCAATGCTGCGCAGTTTGTCAATCTTCTCCAGGATCACGTCCGGCGATCCCACCAGATTAGCGACCACCTGATGGCTGAGGTCTCGCCCGGTATAGGCCAGCGACATCCGGTGCGCCACCAGACCGCTTTCCATATAGCGCTTTTCAGCAGCTTCCAGCGTCTTGCCGACGGTCACCGAGAATTGCGGAGCGATTTCGATATGGTCAGGATTGCAGCCAAGCTCGGCCGCTCGCGCCTTCAGCCGCGCGATGCGCTCCTCCATCTCCGTCAGCGGCCGCCACGCCGGCAGCCAGCCCTGGCCACAGCGTGCTGCGCGCTCCAGCGCCTCCAGATTGTGGCCGCCGACATAGATTGGAAACGGTTGCGCCGTGCTCTTCGGAAACATCTCCATGTCCCTGAAGGTGTAGTACTTGCCCTCGAAACTGCAGCAATCTTCGTTGAACAGCAGTTCGAGCGCCTGCAGGCCCTCGTCCATCATGTCGCCGCGGCGCGCCTTGTCGACGCGCGAGCCTCCCCAAGCGAGAAACTCCTCGCGATAGGCACCGAGGCCGACGCCCAAAATGAAGCGACCGCCGGTCATCCGGTCGAGCGTGATCGCCTGCTTGGCGAGATAGACCGGGTCGCGCATAGGCAACACGGTCAGCGCAGTGCCGAGCTTCAGCGTGGTGGTGACGGCGCCGATCGCCGCCAGCACCGTCATCGGCTCGTAGAAGTTCGGCGGCTTGCCGGGATGCAGCTTGCGGACATAGTCCTGCGTCGTGATGTGGTCATTGCCCCATACGGAATCATAGCCGAGCCGCTCGCACATCTTTCCCTGCGCGATGAAGTCTTCCGGCTGCACAAACGGCACCGGGTACATCACGCCTTCGAATGCGGTCGACAGGCTGACACTGAACTTCATGACTTCTCTCGAACGTCTCGGTTGTCGCGCAGCAATGCGCCGGTGTCGTCAGTCCGGAAAGACCTTGGCCGCCTTCAGCGCGGCCATGGCGTCGTTGCGATCGGCGGGCAAGGTCAGGATCTCGCCTTGCCACGCCGCAGTGGTGGCCGGGTCCTTCAATCCGCTGGCGGTGAGCAGCGCCACGACGGATTCACCGGCAGAAATGCGGCCGGTCTGCGCCAGTTGCTCGATGGCCGCGAGGCCGGTCGCGGAGGACGGCTCGAGAAACAGCCCCTCGCTTTTGGCCATCGTCTGCTGCCAGCGCATCATGTCCTCGTTACCGACGGTCAACGCGGCGCCGCCGGAGCGCCGCACCACATCGAGGGCCTGATAGGTGCCGCGGGTGGCGCCGATCGAAAAGGCAAGGGTCTCATCATTCCTGCGCACGTCGGGCAGCACATCGCCACCGCTGGCCAAAGCCGCGCCGAGCGAGCCATAGACCTCGGCGGCCACCATGCGCGGCATCCGGTCGGTCCAGCCGAATGCCATCATGTCCTCGAATCCGCGCCACATGCCGACCAGCGCATCGCCGTAGCAGACGGGAAGCACGCACCAGTCCGGCACGGACCAGTCCATCTGCTCGGCAACCTCATAGGCCAGCGTCTTGTAGCCTTCAATGCCGTAGGGATTGCTGCCGACCACCGGGCCGAAAAACGGCGAGGTCGGAAACCAGCCGTAGTTGCGCACCGCGTGCTCCATGAAGATCCATCGATCGTCCTTGTGCGCGCAGCCGACCACGGTAGCGCCGTAGGCACGCATCTGCGTCAGCATCGGACCGGTGGTACCGGTCACGGTAAACACCACACAAGCAAGGCCGGCCTTGGCCGCATACGCGGCCGCGGCCGCCCCGGCATTGCCGGTCGAACTGGATACGACAACCTTCGCCCCCATCTGCTTGGCTGCCGACACCGCCATGCAGGCCAACCGGTCCTTGAACGACCAGGTGGGATTGCGGGTTTCGTCTTTGCCAAACAGGTTTGAGATCCCGATACGGGCACCGGCGTGATCGAGGCGATGCAACGGCGAGCCGCCCTCACCGAGGCTAATCCCATAAGATTCTGCCACTGGCAGGACATCGCCATAGCGCCAAAGACCGCGGTTTTCGCCGCCCGAAGGTTTGTCGCGAGGTACGCGCAAGGTCTTGTCATACGCGACCACAAGATTGCTGCGCACCACCGGCCGGCACGACAAGCAATCCTCGGCATAGTCATCCGCCGCATAAAGCGCGGAGCACCGAACGCACTGCAAGCCAACGACCCGGGCCATCAGTTCACCTGCGCCGCGGCGTTGTTGCGTATCGGCGTATCCATGTCGCTCATGATCGTCGTCATGTTCTTGACGCCGGACTTACGGTGTCTTCCGACGCCTGCAACAGGCAATCTGAGTCTATCAACATCGCAGCGACATCTTTCGGAGAAGACAGTGCGTTCCGATTAACAGAACATCGTTCTTGTTATGTAATCGGCGCGCTGAAGCCAAGTCAAGCAACGACGTTCTGCCGGCCTCGGTCCGCATGGCGACGCGAGAGTCACGCGGCCGTCAGAACGAATATGTGCAGAATGATCGGCAAATGCGCAGCCGATGCCAGCCCGTTGGGCAGTTGATGCGCCGCCGAAATTGACGGCGCAGATTTGCCTGTCTAGACTATTCGGAACGTCGTTCTTATTATCGGAACACTGTGCGCGATCGACCTGGAACCTATGGAAATCAGCGCCACCTATCTGCTGCAGTTGATGCTGAACGGGCTTATGCTCGGTCTGATCTATGCGCTGATTGCCGTCGGCCTGGCCCTGATCTTCGGCGTGCTCGAGGTCATCAACTTCGCCCATGGCGAATTGCTGATGCTCGGCGGCTACGCCATGGCACTGTCGCTGCCGCTGTTCGGCCTATCGTACTGGCCTGCGCTCGCCGTGTCGGTGATGGTAACCTCGCTGGTCGGCGTGGTGCTGTATGAGTTCTTCCTCCGCCATATCGGCCAGAAGGAGTTCGAACGCAGCATTCTCACCACCCTCGGCATATCGATGATCCTGCTCTACGGCATGCAGTATCTGTTCACGGCCACCCCGCTGATGGTCGATACCGCCTACGGCTTTGAAGGGCTCGAGATCGGCTCCATCCGCATCACGATGACGCGCCTGATCGCCGGTGGCCTGTCGGTCGCGGCCTTCACTGGCCTCTACTGTCTGCTGAAATTCACCCAGTTCGGCCGCGCCATGCGGGCCATCGCGCAGAACCGCGAGGCCGCGATGATGGTCGGCATCAAGCCACGCCATGTCGCGCGCAACGCCGTGGCGCTGGCGGCGGCATTGTGCGGACTTGCCGGCGCAGCCCTGGCGCCGATCCAGCTGCTGCATCCGGCCATGGGCCAGGCCATCATCTTCAAGGCCTTCGCACTGGTGGTGATCGGCGGACTCGGCAACATGACGGGCGCGGTGGTCGTGGCCATTGCGCTCGGCATGATCGAGAGCTGGGTCGGCGGCTTCTTCGGCATCGTCTGGCAGGAAGGCGCCATCTTCACCATCATGATCCTTGCGGTGCTGCTGCGGCCCGACGGCATCTTCCAGCGCGGGAGCATGCGCGTCGGATGACCCAGCCCCGGTGGATCCCCGTCGCCGTGGTTGCGACCGTCATTCTGCTGTTCATCTTGCCCTGGTTGACAGGCTCGAACTACTTTACCGGCATCGCCATCTCCGGCCTGATCTTCCTCACTGCCGCGGCGTCATTGAACCTGGTCTATGGCTACGCCGGCCTGCTGTCGTTCGCGCAACTCGGCTTCTGGGGCGTCGGCGGCTATTGTTCGGCCATCGCGGTGATGGATTTTCACTGGAGTTTCTGGAGCGGCGTGCTGTTCGCGGGCGGCATCAATCTGCTGCTCGGCACCCTGATCGGCGTCATCATCACCCGCACCACCCGCCACGCGTTCGTGGTGGTCACCCTGACTTTCGCGCTGCTGACCAACCTGATCGCACGCGACTGGATCGACGTCACCCGCGGTCCGCTCGGCATTCCCGGCCTGCCGCCGCCGCAACTGATGGGATTTGTGTTCAACACCAGCGCTCGGTTCTACTACATCGCCCTGGTGTTCTCCCTGGTCGCCCTGGCGTTTCTCTACGCGCTGATGACGTCGCGCATCGGACTGGTGCTGAAAGCTATCAAGCAGAACGACCCATTGGTGCAGTCTCAGGGCATCTCGCCGGCACCGTACAAGCTCGCAGCTTTCGTAATCGCCGCGGTGATCACCGGCATGGCCGGCGGAATTTTCGCGTTTCATCTCAAGATTATCGACCCGAGCTTTCTCGATTTCTATTACATGCAGACCTTCCTGATCATCGTGATTATCGGCGGTGCCGGCAGCTTTTGGGCTGTGGTGCTGGCAGGCGCAGCCATGGTCGTGCTGCCGGAAGCGCTGCGCTTTTCCAACGAGCTGCGCATGGTGATCTATGGCGTAGTGCTGGTGGCCGTAATGATGTTCATGCCCGCGGGGTTTTCCGGCTGGCTCGAGGAGCGTCGCATCAAGGCACTGCGGAAAGCGTTGCAATGAGTGTCATTCTGTCGGTCGCCGGCGTGTCAAAGTCGTTCAGCGGCGTCCGCGCTGTGCAGGATGCCTCGTTCGACGTCGAGGAAGGCAGTATCACCGGCCTGATCGGCCCCAATGGCTCCGGCAAGAGCACGACCATCGACTGCATCAGCGGCTTCCAGCGCCTCGATGCCGGACGTGTCGGGCTGGCCGGCCAGGACATCACCGGCCTCAACGCTGCGGCGGTAGCCAGGGCCGGGCTGGTGCGTACCTTCCAGAACGTGCGAGTTTACGATTCCTACAACCTCGTCGATAACCTGCTGGTGGCCGACGCGACCTTCCGCGAGATGAACTGGTTCGACGCGCTGCTCCGCACCTCGTCGTTTCGTAGGACCAGCATGGCGGCCCGGGATCGCGCGCACGAGCTGATCGAACTGGTTGGGCTGACGCGACTGATCGATGCGCCGGCCACCGTGCTGTCCTATGGCCAGAAGAAGCTGCTGGCATTTGCCGCAGCGATGATGGCACGGCCGCGGCTGATCGTGCTCGACGAGCCGGTCGCCGGCGTCAATCCGACGCGCGTCAACGAGGTCGCCGACATCCTGCGCAAGGCCAATGCCGGCGGCATCTCGTTCCTGATCGTCGAGCACAATGTCGAGTTCATCAACAGCCTGTGCAACAAGGTGGTGGTTTTCGAACAGGGCCGCAAGTTGACCGAAGGCACGCCGGACGACGTGCGGAACGATCCCCGCGTGCTGGAAGCCTATCTCGGCATGGCACCGGCCTCGCACGTGGAGGCCACATGAGCGAATATCCGAAACTGGAGATCATCGACCTCTGCGCCGGCTATGGCGACGTGCAGATCGTCCGCGATTTCTCGACGCGGCTGGCGCCCGGCTCCATCACCACCCTGATCGGCGGCAATGGCGCCGGCAAGTCGACACTGCTGCGCGCGATCTTCGGCACGAACCGCTGGTTCTCCGGCCAGATCATTTTCGACGGCCAGGCCATCGAACAGCTTGGCCCGTCGGACCGGCTGCAGCGCGGCATCGGCTTCGTGCCGCAGGGCCGCTGCAATTTTCCGCTGATGAGTGTGGCGGAAAACCTCAAGATGGGCTGTTACACCCTGCCCGGCCGCGAACACCGCGCCGCGATCGCGCGCGTCACCGCCCAATTTCCCATGCTGACGCGAAAATGGTCGGAATTGGCCGGCAACCTCTCCGGCGGCGAACAGCAGGTGCTGGAGACGGCCATGGTGTTGCTGAGCAGCCCGCAGCTGCTGCTGCTTGACGAGCCATCGCTCGGCCTGTCGCCGAAGATGCAGGCCGAAGTGTTCGCGGTGGCAAAGCAGATCGCCGCCGCCGGGGTCACCATTCTCGTGGTCGAGCAGAATGTCCATGGCGCGCTGCTGGTGTCCGACACCGCCATCGTCATGGAACTCGGCAAGAAATTTCTCGAAGGCCCTGCCGCGGAGGTCCGCGACGATCCGCGCATCCGCGAGGCCTATCTTGGCGGCAATATCAAGGAGACCATCTCGCAATGACGTCCGCTCGTCTGGCTGTCGATATCGGCGGCACGTTTACAGATTTCGCGCTGCAAGTCGGCGCCAAGCGTTTCAGCCGCAAGGTACTGACCACGCCGCAGGCCCCCGAACAGGGCGTGCTCGCCGGCATCGAGATGATCCTGGCCGACGCCGCGCTGAAGCCGATCGACCTCGGACTGATCATTCACGGCACCACGCTGGCCACCAACGCCATCATCGAGCGCAAGGGCGCCAAGACCGCACTGCTGGCGACGGCCGGCCACCGCGATTCCATCGAGATGGCCTATGAACATCGCTTCGAGCAGTATGACATCTTCATGGACAAGCCGGCGCCGCTGGTGCCACGCCACCTGCGCCTGCAAGTCCCGGAACGCATCGACGCCACCGGCCGCATTCATCGGCCGCTCGACGAGAAGGCACTGGCCGACCTCGTCCCCGTGCTGCGCAATGAGGGCATCACCAGCGTTGCGATCGGCTACCTTCATTCCTATGCCAACCCGGTACATGAAATCCGCACCCGCGACATCCTGAAGCAGCTCGCGCCCGACATTGCCGTCACCATGTCGAGCGAAGTCTGCCCGGAAATGCGCGAATACGAGCGCTGGTCCACGGCCTGCGCCAATGCCTATGTGCAACCGGTGATGGACCGCTATCTGAAGCTGCTCGAGGATACGCTCACCGAGCGCGGCTTCACCTGTCCGATCTTCCTGATCACCTCCGCCGGCGGCCTCACCACCGTGGCGATCGCACGCCGGTTTCCAATTCGCCTTGTGGAGTCCGGCCCCGCCGGCGGCGCCATTCTGGCCAATCACATCGCGCTGGAGCGCAGCCACGATCACATCGTCTCGTTCGACATGGGCGGCACCACCGCGAAGATCTGCCTGATCGACGACGGTCAGCCGCATTTTTCGCGTTCGTTCGAAGTCGCGCGGCAATACCGCTTTCTCAAGGGCAGCGGCATTCCGATCCGCATTCCCGTCATCGAAATGGTGGAGATCGGCGCCGGCGGCGGCTCGATCGCCTCGGTCGACAACCTCCTGCGAATCCAGGTCGGCCCGGCCAGCGCCGGCTCCGAGCCCGGCCCGGCCTGTTACGGCCGCGGCGGCCTCAACGGCACCGTGACCGACGCCAATGTGATGCTCGGCCGAATCCAGGTCGACCGCTTTGCCGGCGGCAAGATGCAGCTCGATCCCAAGGCCTCGGCTTCCGCGCTCGCCGGCACGGTCGGCGACAGGCTCAAGCTCGATGCCACAACGGCGGCGCTCGGCGTCACCGAAGTGGTGGAAGAGAACATGGCCAATGCGGCGCGCGTTCACGCCGTGGAGCGCGGCCGCGAATTGTCGAACCGCATCATGATCGCGTTCGGCGGCGCCGCGCCGATCCACGCCACCCGCCTCGCCGAGAAGCTCAACATCTCCACGGTGATCGTGCCCGCCGGCGCCGGCGTCGGCTCGGCGTTCGGGTTCCTGCTGGCGCCGATCGCTTATGAGGTGGTGCGCACCCGCTACGTCCATCTCAACGACTCCTTCGATATCGCCGGCCTCAATGCCCTGCGCGCCGAGATGCGCGCCGAAGCCACCGCCGTGGTGCGGCTCGGCGCCCCCACGGAGCCGTTGACTGAAGGCTGGACCGCGAACATGCGCTATCGCGGCCAGGGCCATGAAATCACGGTGACGCTGCCCGACGGCGATTTCGACACCGACTCGGTCGCGACGCTGGAAAAGATTTTCATCACGGACTACGAGCAGCAGTTCGGACGCCGCATTCCCAACCTCGATGTCGAAGTGCTGAGCTGGTCGCTGCGGCTGGCGACGGTCGGCGCACCGATCACGCTGTGCCCGCCGGCACCGGCGGACCACGCCGCCGAACCCGCCGACCATGTCGAGGTGATCGATCCACCCACCGGCAAGTTCGAACGCATCGCGCTGTACAACCGCAGCTCCCTGGCGCCGGGATCTACCATTGCCGGCCCCGCCTTGATCGTCGAGGATGAGACGACGACCTTGGTGACCAAGAGCTTTACCGCGCGGATCGACGGGTTCGGCGCTGTTGTAATGACCAGGACATGACCATGGACGGAACCCAGACCCTGAACGACGACCCGATGCACGTCATCCACCAGCAGATCATGTGGGATCGCCTGATCTCGGTGGTCGAGGAGCAGGCGCAGACCCTGATCCGCATCGGCTTCTCCACCTCGACGCGAGAGGCAGGCGACGTCTCCGCCGGCGTGTTCAATGTCGCCGGCCACATGCTGGCACAGGCGATCACTGGCACCCCGGGCCATGTGAATTCCATGGCCCGCGCCGTGGTGCACTTCCTTGACAAGTTTCCCGCCGCCACGATGAAGCCCGGCGATGTCTTCATCACCAACGATCCCTGGAAAGGCACCGGACATCTGCACGATTTCACCGTGGTCACGCCGGTATTCCGCGACCAGACCATGGTAGCGCTGTTCGCCTCGACCTGCCATGTCATCGATGTCGGCGGGCGCGGCATGGGCCCCGAAGCGCGCGAGGTCTACGAAGAAGGCATCTACGTGCCGATCATGCGCTTCGCCAGCGCCGAAGGCACCAACGACACCCTGCTCGAGATGGTCCGCAACAACGTCCGCGAGTCCGTGCAGGTGATCGGCGATATCTATTCGCTGGTTGGCTGCAACGACGTGGGCAGCCGGCAACTGCTGGCGATGATGGCGGAATTCGGGATCGACACGCTCGACCTGCTCGGCGCGCACATTCTCGAACGCTCCCGCGCCGCCACGCTGGAGGCGGTCCGCAAATTGCCGAAGGGCACGTTCCGCCACGCCATGCGCATCGACGGCTACGACAAACCGCTCGACCTGGTGGCCACCATGACCATTTCCGACGACGGCATCGACGTCGATTTCACCGGGACGTCGCCGCCCTCTTCCTACGGCATAAACGTGCCGTTCTGCTACACCGAGGCCTACGCCTCGTTCGGCGTGAAGTGCATCGTCGCCCCGAAGATTCCCAACAACGAAGGCTCGCTGGCTGTGCTGCGCATGCATGCGCCGGAGAACTGCATCCTCAACGCACAGCACCCCCGGCCAGTTGCGACGCGCCACGTTACAGGCCAGATGCTGCCCGACCTGATGATTGGCTGCCTCAATCAGGCGCTGGACAATGCTGTACCTGCCGAAGGCACATCATGCCTGTGGAATCTGTTCGCGTTCGGCGGCACCAGCCAGATCGACGCCGACTCCACTGAAATGATGAAAGCGCGCGCGTTCAACGTCATGTCGTTCCATTCCGGCGGCACCGGCGCGCGCCCGGGCAAGGACGGGCTGTCCGCCACGGCCTTCCCGAGCGGCGTGCGCAACGTGCCGGTGGAAGTGACCGAGGCGATGTCGCCGCTGCTGCTGCTGCGCAAGGAATATCGCACGGATTCTGGCGGTGCCGGCAAGTTCCGCGGCGGTCTTGGCCAGGTCATCGAAGTCATCACCCTGGACGACGCCGCCTTTGCCATTTCCGCCAATTACGACCGCGTGCTCTATCCGCCGCGCGGCCGCAATGGCGGCAGCGACGGCATGGCCGGAAGGCTGACATTGCTGTCCGGCGCCGTGCTGAAAAGCAAGGGCCGCCAGACCATCGCCAAGCACGAGACGGTTCTGATCGAAATGCCCGGCGGCGGCGGACTTGGCAACCCGCTGGATCGCGATCCCGCGGCGGTCGCCGAGGACGTGCATCTCGGCATGGTCTCGCTGGCTGCGGCTGCGAAGGACTATGGCGTGGTGCTGCGCGCCGACAACAGTATCGACATTGAAGCCACAACGGCAGCGCGTCAAAGCCGCCGCTGAGATCCCGACAACCATATGCGGCACGCTGTGCCCGACAGGAGTAACCCATGAGTCTGATCGTGAGCGCCGGCCTGCCCACCGGAATGGAAGGCCTGACCTATCCGATCCCGTTCTCCAGCCCGGAGACTCTGATCCGGATAGCCCAGCACGCTGAGAAACTGGGTTATCACTCGGTGTGGGGCAATGATCACATGACCACGCAGCACTACGTGCGCGAGGAGTTTCCGGTCCCGCCGCGCTTCTGGGAGCCGCTGATGACCTACGCCTTCATCGCGGCCGCCACCACCACGTTGCGTATGGGCACCGGAATTCTCGTGCTGCCGATGCGGCGCGATATCGTCGTGCTCGCCAAGCAGATCGCCACGCTGGATCACTTCAGCGGCGGCCGGTTCGAGCTCGGCGTCGGCGTCGGCGCCTATAAGGAGGAGTTCGACGCCCTGCGCCCCGAGGGCGGCGCGCATCGTGGCGACATGGTCGAGGAAGGCGTCAAGGCGCTGCAGCTGCTGTTCAACGAACGCAGCGCCAGCTTCGAGGGAAAATATTACGCCTACAAGGATGTGGAGCTGTTTCCCAAGCCGAAGCAGGAAAAACTGCCGATTTATTTTGGCGGCAACAACGAGAACCACCTCCGGCGCGTCGCCGAAGGAGCCGATGGCTGGATTCCCGCCGGAATGCCGGCAGACAAGTTGAAGGTCATGGTGGAGCGGATGATGGACATGACGGTGAAAGCCGACCGCGATCCGTCGCAGATCCATGTGGCGCCGCAATTCGTCGTTCATGCCGGCCACAACCACGAAGCCGCCGTGGCGCGCTACAAGCAAAGCCAGATGCACAAGCATCTTCTGTCGCTGTCGAAGTCGACCCTGAAGGGCGAGGCCGGCCTGAAGATGGAAGACATCAACCTGATCGGCAATCCGGACTCTATCGTCGAGAAGGTGCACAAGCTCAAGGCCGCCGGCGTCACGCACCTGCTCGGCCTGTACTTCGCTGCCAATGATGTCCAGGAACTGCTCGACCAGATGCAATTCTTCGCCGAAGAGATCATCCCGCGCGTCATTTGATCGACAGCCCCCGCACGCACGAAGGCCACGCATGTCCAGCACGTTCGGAATTTCCTTTGACGGCAGTGAGACGCCGGACGCGCTGCGCGCCATGGTCAGCGCCGCCGACCATGGCGGCGCGGCGACCGCATGGCTGGCGTCGCACCTGTTCCAGCGCGAGCCGATCGCCACAGCAGCCATGACGCTCGCGGGCACCAGCAATATCAGCATCGCGCTGATGGCCATGAGCCCCTATTCGGTGCACCCGCTCTACGCCACCATGGCGGCCGCCACGCTGGACGAATATTTCCCCGGTCGCGTCAAACTGTGCTTCGGCGTCGGCGCGCCGCGCGATCTCGAAGCCGCCGGCCTGAAGGCCGAACATCCGATCGGCACCATGCGTGAGGCCATCGGCGTCGCGCGTGCGCTGCTGTCCGGCGAAGCGATCGACTTCAAGGGCGAGCGTTTCCAGGTGGCGGGACGGCGCCTCGCCAACGGCGCCCGCGACATCCCGATCTTTCTCGCCGCCTCCGGCCCGCAGATGCTTGAACTGGCGGGAGCCGTTGCAGACGGCGTGCTAATCAGCGCCGCGACTTCCCCGGCATTCGTGCGCTGGACGCTAGACCTCGTCCGCAAGGGCGAGGAAACCGCCGGGCGAAAAATCCAGAAGACCGGCTTGGTCTATGTCTCCGTTGACGATAACGAGAAAGTCGCGCGCAACCGGCTGCGTCGCACGCTGGGCTTCATCCTGCGCGGCGGGCACCACGCCCGCAACCTTGAAATGGCGGGCACCCAGCTCGACCAGAAAGCGCTGGCGGCCGCCTACGCCGCCGATAACTGGGATGCCGTCAATGCGCTGGTGACCGACGGCGTGGTAATGCGCCACAGCGCCAGCGGCACGCCCGACCAGGTCCGCGCCGCGTTTGCGGCGTATGAGGACGTCGGCATCGATGAGATCGTGGCATCGGGCATCACCGATCCCGTTCACCTGCAAAAAGTGTTCAGGACGCTAGAGCTCGGTTGAACCCCGGGGAGTGAACCGGGGCCGCGGGTCGCGAGCTACCTGCTGCGCACGGCGAGCGAAGACGGCGGCGCACCCATTTTTCGCGAGACGCTGTCGGCCGCTTCCTTGACCAGGACGCACAAGGCGTCGATATCGCGCTTGGTGAGACCCTGGCGCGGCACCGCGCCGCTCAGGGACGCCACCACCGCGCCGGACGCATCGCGGACCGCGGCGCCGACTGAATAGACGTTGACGATATTCTCCTCGTCAGAAATGGCGATGCCGGACTCGCGGATTTCACGCAGATCGGTCAGCAGCGACCGCAACGTGACCTTGGTCTTCCTGGTGAGCCTCTTGTAGGGCTCGCGGCCCATTACCTCAGCCACCTGCTTGTCCGGCAGCGCTGCCAGCATCACCTTGCCGAACGCCGTGGAGTGCGGCAGTGCCGTCGACCCCGCGGCATTGTTGATGACGATCGGCCCGTTGCTTTTCACCACCTTGAGATAGACCATCGCATGATCGCGCAGCACGCCCAGGAAACTGTTGACCTGGTGCTGTTCGGCCAGCGCAACCAGTTCCGGCGTTGACGCGCGGTCGAGGTCGTTTTGCGACAGGAACGATGAGCCGATCCGGAACGCGCGATAGCCGATGCGGTATTTTTGCGTATCCGGCGCCTGTTCGGCAAAGCCGGTGGAGGCCAGCGTGCTGAGCAGGCGGTGCACGATGGTCGGCGACAGCTCCATCCGCCGGGCGATGTCGCGGACACCCAGCGCGCCGTGCTCAGCGAGCAATTCGAGAATATCGACCGCACGCGCAACCGACTGACTTTCAGCACCCATGATACATTCCGATAAAAGGAACAGCGTTCGCCTCAGCGTATGAGGCCGCTGGCGCCAAAGTCAACGCTGCATCAACACAATGATCGTTGCAGCTGCAATCTGTGCAGCGCGGGCTGCAATTGTGGGCAGCCGCTGCCTTGACAGGGCTACCGAACTTTTCGACAATATCGGTCGGAACGTTGTTCTTTTAATCGGAACACGCGAAGATCACACACATCGTTCACCATGGACCGCCGATGGATTTCGCAAGTGACAATGCCGTCGGAGCCAGTCCGCTGGTGCTCGACGCCTTGCTCGCCGCGAACCATGACGCGGTGCCGGCGTATGGCCAGGACCCGTTCAGCGAACGCGCCAGGCAGCTGCTGAACGACATTTTCGAGCGCGAGGTCACCAGCTTCTTCGTCCCCAGCGGCACGGCATCCAATACACTGGCGCTCCACGTCCGGCGCGGTGCGGTCTTTCGTCGCCACAGTTCGCGAAGCGGTATCCTGAATGGCATGACGCCACAACGCGGCATGCATCTTGCGTTGATGTCCAGATAATTTTTCAGAAAGGTTTGATGATGCTGAACAGGACGATGATTGCCGCAATCGGGCTGGCGCTCGCTTTGCCAATGGCGGCGAACGCCCAGAGCATTATGATCGGCGCCAGCGTGCCGGACACCGGCCCCGCGGCAGCGCCCGCCATATGGCAGCGCTGGGGCTACCAGATGGCGCTTGACGAAGCCAATGCCGCCGGCGGCGTGCTGGGCAAGAAGGTCGAGATGGTCGCCTACGACAACCGCTGCAATCCGTCGGAAGCCGTCAACGTCGCCAACAAGCTGATCGAAGCCAAGGTCGTTGCCATCGTCGGCGCCCATTGCAGCTCGGCGACTTTGGCCAGCATGCCGCTGATCGCCGCGGCCAAGATCCCGATGATCGACGGCGTTGCCTCCAGCCCGAAGATCACCGAACTGTCGGGCGTCGGCGGCAATGAATGGACATTCCGCATCAATCCGTCCGACGATGACATGATGAACGCCCTTGGCCTTTATCTCGGCCAGGGCGGATCGAAGATCAAGCGCGTCGCGATCATCGGCGAGGACACCGATTTCGGCCGCGGCGGCGCGGCCGCCTTCACGACGGTGGCCAAGAAGAACGGTCTGGAAATCATCTCGACCGACTTCCATCCGCAAAGCTATCCGGACTACACATCGCTGCTGACCCGCATCCAGCAGGGCAAGCCGGACGCGATTGCCATCTTTCAGCTTGCAGGCGACCAGCTGAACTTCCTGCGCAATGCGATGCAGCTTGGCGTCAAGATTCCCTACATCGGTCGCTTCGATCCCGGCGGCAACAACCTGCAGATCATCCAGGCCGGCGGCATGGAAGGCTCCATCACCGCCTGGACCTACAGCTATCTCGTCGACAACCCGTTGAACAAGGCGTTTGCCGCCGAAGTCGAGAAGCGCCACAAGACGACGCCGGTTCTGCAGACCTGGGCCGGCTATGACGCCATGCGTCTGCTGCTGAAGGCCATCAAGGAAGCCAATTCGGTCGAACCGACCGCGATCCGTGACGCCATCAAGAAAATCGAATTCACCAATGTCATGGGTGCCAAAGTCACGTTCGACGATCACAACCAGGGTGGCAAGGTCGTGCTCATCGAGGGAGTCGCCAACAAGAAGGTCAAGATCCTGAAGGAAGTCTCCCTGAACTGAAGCAGACGACATGACGCCCGCGCTCGCTTGAGCACGGGCGTTTTTTGAGGCATTCTGCTCCGGCCCCTTCCGCAAACCTAGATTTGGCACCGGCGATATGCATCGGGCCGCGGTAGCCGTCATAATGCCCTGCGAAATCGCAGATGCTCGTCAGAAGTCAGGACTGAGGTTCGGCGCCCCCGCAAGACGGCTTCCGGCCTGACGGGCAGACTGAACAGCGACTCCTCGCCGCCGGAGCTCTCGGGTGCGACGATGCGCGCAAGCGCATGACGATGCGGACCGGCGGGGACGATGCCTTCCTCCCCAACGCCGCGCACGCCGAGTGGGTTGGTGAGGGGGACCGTCCTGAAACGATCGAGCCGGACACACGGCACTTCGGGAGCGGTGATCACTAGATAGTACGCCAGTGATCCCGTCAGCAACTGGCCGTCGTCGCCAGACGAGCTCGTCAATCGACCGGACGGTAGTGCCGCAGCCGCTATGGCGTGAGATCGTCATGCTTCAAAAACTGAAAAGGCCGCTTTACGCCGATATTGTTGATTTAGTCTTCGCTTGATAGGCGTCGGGGGCCGTGATTCCATCTCTGTATTGCTTTGCAAGGAGCAGGACGATGATGGGGATGCAGACGGCGCCGGCACAGTTGTTCTACGATTTCTGTCTCGACGACTACATTCCCGACGATCACTTGCTTAGGCGTATCGACCAATTTCTCGACCTGGCAAGGGTACGTACCGAGCTTAAGCCGTTCTACAGCACCATTGGCCGTCCCTCTATCGACCCCGAGTTGATGATGCGGATGCTGATCGTCGGCTACTGCATGGGCATCCGGTCCGAGCGGCGGCTGTGCGAGGAGGTTCACCTCAATCTGGCCTATCGCTGGTTCTGCCGCCTGGGGCTCAACGGCAAGGTGCCGGATCACTCCACGTTCTCGCGCAATCGGCATGGCCGGTTCCGGCAGAGCGATATCCTGCGGCATCTGTTCGAGACGATCGTGGAGCGGTGCATGCAGGAAGGCCTTGTCGGCGGTGAAGGGTTCGCTGTGGACGCAAGCCTCATCGCGGCAGATGCCAATAAGCAGCGCTCTGTTCCCGGCGTTCAGTGGCGGACCGGTGACTTCGATGCCGATGCTGGGCGGGCCATTCGCGAGTATCTGGCAACGCTGGACGATGCGGCCTTCGATGCCGCCAGCGAGGTGAAGCCCAAATTCGTGTCGCCGGCGGATCCGGCGGCGCAATGGACCGGCGCCCACAAGGGCCACGCCTTTTTCGCCTACGCCACAAACTATCTGATCGACACCGAGAACGCCGTCATTCTCGACGTCGAGGCCAGCCGGGCCATCCGCCAGCCGGAGGTCGGCGCCTCCCAAGGAGCGGCAGATCGAACCGCACATCCCGGTGTTCGACAAGTCCAACCGGACCGACGGCACCTTCTCACGATCCGACTTCATCTTCGATAATGACCTCAACCACTACACATGTCCGCAGGGGAAGTTGCTGGTCCAGTTCCGGCGGACCTACGCGACACCCCGCTCCGGCATCACCAAGGGCGGAACGCGGCTGTACCGATCGAGCAAGTCGGACTGTCAGGCCTGCGCCCTTAAGGCGAAGTGCTGTCCGAACATGCAGGAGCGCAAAGTGCCGCGTGACCTTCATGAAGATGCGCGGGATTTGCCCGAAACCTGGCGGACACGCCGGCGTACGAACGCTCCCGGCGTCGCCGCAAGAAGGTCGAGATGCTGTTCGCTCAGTTGAAGCGCATTCTCAGGCTCGGTCGCCTCAGGCTGCGCGGTCCCAGCGGCGCGCGAGACGAATTCCTTCTCGCCGCCACCGCCCAAAATCTGAGGAAGCTCGCCAAGCTTCGAGCGACAACAGGTGCTTGCCCCGTACCGGCATGACGGCGCCTGAGAGATCAGCGCCGTGCCCGCCCAGCGTTGAGACACACCTCACACGATCTCCCAACGAGAGAGCTCAATCAGAAGCGGCGATTAAATCAACAATATCCGCCAAGAGCTGCCGGCCAGTTGCCTATCGCCTAAGAGCGTAGCACAATATTCTTCGGCTTAAAGCTTTCAGGTTCGTAACGAAAGCGCCTCATGGGCTTAATGGCCGATCCTTCTGGTGTGCCGCAGTACATCCTTCCTTTCTGACGGCAGTAATCCGCATGCCCCGAACGTCGCACCTGTTCTCCCTGACCGCCGCTGAAGGTCTCTCTAACCTTCATACAGGTACGACCCTCGTGAAAATAGTCCAACGCATAGGCGAATTCTTTACATGATCGCTCAAAGTGGTTTGGAATGCCGCATCGGACGGTGGTCGCAATCATAGACCGCGCAAAATAGAACGCATGTCCGGGCTTGCTTATCGCGACCTTTGGCAGGCCTCTCGAAGTAATTTCTAGAGAGAATTGCGCCGAAATTGACCAGGCGCCTGGCCGGTCAATTGACGAAACGCGCGTGAGAAATTGGCCTGTGAGGAGAAATTGAGGGCGAGCGCAATATCCACCAATGGCCGATCCCCCTTCTTCAAAAGTGACTTGGCGCGTTCCAGACGCATCGCACTGACATATTTATGAGGCGGCCGGCCAACCGAGATCTTAAGAGCACGCGCGAAATGAAACCGGCTTAAGCATGCGACCGATGCGAGTTCGTCAAGATTCAGGTTACCTTCGAGGTTTGAATCGATATAATCAAGGACTCGAGTCAACCTGCGTTGATCAAGACCTTCCTGAGAAGCAAAAGAAAGATCTTGAGCAGACGTGCGGCTCAAATAGTTTTGGACCAGTCTTGCTGACAAGCTGGCAGATAGCGTTTCGATGAGAAGCCGACCTGCGGAGGTCTCCGAGTTCAGTTCCGAAGCTATGGCATATGAGATCTCCGCCAGAAGTGGGTCCTGAAAGCTTTTCTCAAACCGGAGCGATGCAACCACTGAGCTATCGACTTCGACACCGAGGTTGTCCGGCGAGAAATGTCCGTCCGGAAGGTAAATATGCAACACGCTCGGCATGGGATCGGAAATTTCCAGGAGGTCTTCCTGCAACCCCGCGGGAGACATCCAGATGATTCCCCGCTCGGCGACGGTCTTGTCGAGAATGCCGCCGCCGGTCCGCGTCACAATCGAACGGTTGCCGCGCTCTTTCGATGCCAATTCTTAGAGTACCAACGGTTGGTATCGATGGTGGTGGGCAAGAAATCGACCTCCCGCGGCTACGGCTACCTATGTACCTCCTTATCGGCAGCGCCGACGAAATTGTTGCCGCGGAACAACTGTTGGCCGTAGAGCAACTGAGGAGAACTCAACCTGAGCACCTCCGTTATGAGGTCGGGCCGTCCAGCCATCTTGGCCTGCTCATGGGCAAACGGGCGCTTGACAAATATTGACCGACGATGATGCGCTGGATGAAAGTGACTTTCCCGTGAGCGGACCCGTTTGACAACTTTGACCTGCATCAACGCCGCGACTGATGAGGGCGAGCAGTCTAATAAAAATCAATGCTCGGGAGGCAGATCATGAGTGAATTGAGACTACGGGACGATATCCTCGACGAGCTCGCTTATGAACCCATCGTCGACCAAGCCCATATCGGCGTTGCCGTAGATCAGGATATTGTAACGCTTAGTGGACACGTCGGCAGCTACGCCCAGAAGCTGGCGGCCTTATCCGCAGTACGCCGGGTAAAGGGCGTGCATGGAATCGCGGATGAGATCGAAGTTCGCAATTCTTCGGATAGTGCGCCGTCCGACGACGAGATAGCCAAACGTGCGGTCAATGTGCTGTCGTGGGATAGCGTCATTCCAAGCGATGTGATTCAGGTCACGGTGCGGGACGGACTCGTCACTTTGACCGGAAAAGTCAACTGGTACTATCAAAGGAGCAGCGCCGAGCGCGATGTCCGAGGGCTGTCGGGCGTACGTAGCGTCGTCAACAACGTCGAAATAGAGCCGCACGCGAAGCCCGAGAACGTCAAAAGGAAGATCGAGGCCGCCTTGAAGCGGCATGCCGAAATCGAAGCCAGGGACATACGTGTTACTGTTCGAGACGATGATGAAGTGCTGCTTGAAGGCAAGGTTCGCAATTGGGAGGAGAGGTCTGCGGTCGAGAACGCAGCCTGGTCGGCCCCGGGCGTGAAGAACGTCAAGGACCGGCTGACGATAGCATCCTAGCGATAGCTTTGACGTCCGCATCATTTCATAAGGCGAAGTGCGTCAGTCCGTAACGATCTTGCACGACTAATTATCGGTCGCGGGACTGACGCCTCGTCTATCAACGCTGGAGGAGTTATGGATCTCAAGATTCCGCATGATGCGCTGGTGTTTGTCGGTGACGGCCGTAGGGCTCTGTTCTTGCGAAACCACGGCGACGCGAAATTCCCGAATCTGAGGGCCGAGAAGGTCTTCATGGAGGAAAATCCGCCCAGCCGCGAGCAAGGCACTGAACGGCCAGGCCGCATCAGCAAGGGACCGCGCACAGGCGGCAGAAGTGCCGTAGAGCCAACTGATTGGCACGAACTCGAGGCGCATCACTTCGTTCGGATGGTCGCCGCGGCCATGGAAGACCTTATACGGGCCAGCAAGGTGAAGGAGCTGATTGTCGTGGCTCCGCCGCGAACCCTCGCAGAACTACGGCTTGCATTTCACCCCGATGTGAAATCCTGCATTGTCGCGGAGCTGAACAAGGATTTGACCAAGCATCCGATCTTTGAAATCGAGAAGCATCTCACAGGTGCCATCGGGGCTCGCTAGTACGTTTGCGGCGCAAATGTCTCTCGGAGAATCGTGGCGTCTGATGCGCGTAACCGCATCGCCAGCCATGAAGACCCGGGATACGTAGGTCTCGCGTGCCACCACCGTCCCGGCGCTGCAGGCTCCATCGAACAATGGCCGGATTCGTTCAGCCTTGTTTGAGGCTGATCAAAATCACTTCCCACTGCGGAGATAACCTGCAGGACAAATCGGGTGATCAGGCCATGCCACAAATCTCCACGTCCGGCCATGACAGCAAGCGTAAAAACCACCCGGTGGTGGCTTCGCGAGAGGTCAGGATACCGCCACTTGGTCTGGCTGGTACCTTGAACCGCCCGGATGGCGCCCGGGCACTGGTGATCTTTGCGCATGGCAGCGGGTCTAGCCAGTTCAGCCCGCGCAATATTCAGGTTGCGGAGGCGCTCAATCGCAGAGGGATCGCGACGCTGTTGTTCGACCTTCTGCTACCCCAGGAGGAGGAGGACCGGCAGAACGTGTTCGACATCGCCCTGCTCGCCCAGCGACTGAAACAAACGGTCCGCCAGGTGATCGAGGAGCCAGACGTCAGTTCCCTTCCGATCGGGCTGTTCGGGGCGAGTACAGGCGCAGCGGCGGCCCTGGTGGCGGCCAGCGGACTCGGTGATCGCATTGGCGCAGTGGTTTCCCGTGGCGGGCGGCCTGATCTTGCCGGCGACATCTTGCCGCTCGTCAAGGTCCCGACGCTCCTGATTGTTGGTGGCGCGGATTACGGTGTGATCGAACTCAACCAACAGGCCTTGCAGCGCCTCGGAGGCGAAAAGAGTCTTAAAATCGTTCCGGGTGCCACCCACCTCTTTGAAGAATCCGGCGCATTGGATGCGGTGATCGAACTCGCTGCCGGCTGGTTTGAAAGCCATCTGGTGACCGGAAATCTCCGCACCACAAAAACGGATCCGCGCAAGCCCGATGCACGTCAATGATGGAGTTCGAGGATAGATCAGATGCCGGGCGCAGACTGGCCAAGGCGCTTTCGCGCTATAAGAAACGGCATCCCATCGTTCTTGCTTTACCGCGCGGCGGTGTCCCCGTGGCAGCGGAGGTCGCTGCGGCGCTCGAGGCTCCCCTCGATTTGATTCTTGTTCGCAAGATCGGCGTGCCGACCCAGCCCGAGCTCGCGATGGGAGCCGTGGTGGACGGCGCCGCGCCCATCGTGGTCCGCAATGACGAAGTGATTGAGCTTTCGGGCACAACATCGGATGAGTTCGAGGCGACGTGCGCGCGTGAACTTGAGGAGATCGAACGCCGGCGCCAACTCTACCTTGGAGACCGCGCTCGAGCGGAGATAGCGGGACAGGTGGTGATCGTTATCGACGACGGCATTGCAACCGGGGCCACGACACGGGCAGCACTGCAGGCAATTCGCAACCAGAAACCTAAGGAACTGGTGCTCGCCGTTCCCGTCGCACCTCCGGACACGATCGCGCAATTGCGCGGGCAAGTCGATGCCCTGATTTGCCTTGAGACGCCGGAACTGTTCGGGGCCATCGGCTATTTCTATCGTGACTTCCGGCAGGTTAGCGATCAGGAAGTCATAGCCATTCTGAAGCGCTTTCCGGCCAAGCGACCGGCCGTGATTCCTTGAAACCGAGTGAACGGTCGCGACACCTCCTCATTCTATCGGAACCCAGCGATCGCCATCCTTGACGTAGGAGCGCTTGACGGCCGCCCATGCAATTCGGTGAGCGATCTCTTCCTGACGATTGTCTCCCGCGTGAGCTGCAAAGGCATGGTTGAACGCAGCTCGATAAATGTCCTGCGCATGCGGCGGAAGGTGGTCGCGTACCGATGTAGGAAGATCGATATTGGTGCGGTACGGCATGAGCTTCCCGACGAAGGACTAGAATCGGAGCGATTGATCGAGCGCGCTCACCGCGCGACGGTCAATGCGACATCAGCGTCGGCACGGTCATGGATTGAAGCATGCCGCGCGTAACTCCGCCCAGAATGCGCTCTTGCAGCCGCGAATGGCCGTAGCCTCCCATGACGAGCAGATCGAGACTCGCATCGGCCGCGATCGACAGGATGCTCGGCTGGATGTCAGCACGCTTCACGCTGCTGCGTTCGATCTGCGCTGTGAGACCATGTCGCGCCAGATGCGCCGCCAGGGCCGCCGCGGAGACATCAGCGGCTTCCTCCGCTTCGTTGACGCTGATGATGGTGATGGCCTGCGCCCGGGTCAGGAACGATGCGGCGTCACGGACGGCGCGCGCCGCAAAGCGACTGCCGTCCCACGCGATGCCGATGCGTCTCGGCTCGAACGGGCCCTTGTGCGTGTACGGCATGAAGAGAACCGGACCACCGGATTGAAAGAGGATATCCTGGGGCATAGTATTATCGAAGCTGTCGCCGTCAGGCTCCGGCTGCAGCACGACCGTCAAGTCGTAGAGCCGTGCCGAGGCACCGACTGTTGCGGCGGCTTCGACCGGAAGATCCGTGAGGGCTTTGAGGCCGTAACTTATGCCGGCGTTGCGCGCCTCGGCTTCGAAGACCGCAAGCGCGGCATTGGCCCGGGCCAGGGCGCGCTCGCGCTCAATCTCGAAAACCGCCGCGACGGCCGCCCCACCGTCAGCCGCGAGACCGACATTTACGGTTTCATAGCCGACCGAGACCGCGTCCAGATGCGCCGCGCGCGCCTTCGCCAGCGACACGGCGCCGTCGACGACCGGACCTATCGGGCGCTCCGAAGGGATGTGAACGAGCAGATTCTTCAACATGACTGTTCTCCGCACCTCAATAGCCTGCCTGTCGAAGCCATGAGTCACCCAAACAGCAAAGGCGTAGACGCGACTTGATCCACCGCAAACCAAAACGTCTTCTGCGCGAAATATATCCGTGTGTTGGTGGCTTGGCGCGGGATGCCCTGCCGAACGCGGCGCGCTCCGGCGCCGCGCATTTGCTGACGGAGACCGATCTGCTCGGTCGGCCGATGATCGGCCGCGAGGCAGCGCTTGTCGGCGTCATTCCGAGGGCGATATCTGCACCGCACCGAACTATATCGGCCCGCCGCCGGGACACTCGTTGGAAGAAATGCCCGGTATCGAATTGGATGCTTCCCGCTGCCGGCGTACGCGTGTTGGCTGTTCGTGAAGCGGTTGGCCGAAACCGAAGAAGAACTCAACGTGAGCGAATGTCTTCCGGGAAGCAGATGCTGGCTAAAGGGTTAGATACAGATCTTTGTACCTGATCGGATATGGCCTTCCAGGGACAACTTCGTGATCCTGTTCAGAAAAGCCGTCGGCATTCCTCGGTCGCCGCGCCGATGGGACAATCGAAAGCCCTCGTATCTTGGTTCGTGTTGCCACGAATCCGCGCAAGGAATTCCGCCGACGGACCGGGCCTCCCACTGTCGACTACGATTTACCGGAGGACCCCAGTTCCTTACGGACGGCGGCCGCGGCATTCCCGACCTTGTCCACTAGCATCTGAAGCTGGGTCTTCTCGATGCCCAGCTCCCTGGTCCAGTACTTGACCTCGTGATCTTCGTGCATGTTGATCTTGCTGCGGTCCTGCTGAACCTTCTTCTTCAAATCATCCATTGCTTCCTCCACGAGCTATCCCGGCGGACAGACTTTCATACGGCAACTCCATTGAACGGCACTGGTTCCGAACCGGCTTGGTCTCCTTCCAGTTTGGAAATGCCCTGGATGAACGGCTTTCCGCCGGTCAAGGCAATGGTCATTGGTCATTCCGGAGACATAGCTCGATAGCGGATCAGCGAGCATGACGTAGGCGGTGGCGAGTTCGGCGGGTTGTCCCGGCCGGTTGCCTCCGCCTCCAACGGAGCGTTGACGCACCTGTCCCTGGCGCCGCCAATTTTCGCTCGCGAAGGCAAATTTGACGGCGTCTCATTTGAGATGGCAGGGACCGTTGACATCTGCTGTTATCGGGGTTCCGCACTCGGCCGGAGTTGCCAGTCATGACATTCAAGCGCCCGCCAATCTATCGGAAGTGGTCTCCAAACGAGGATGACGAGCTCAGGAGCCTCGCCAGGACGGGAGCAACGCTGCTTCGGGCGACGGCGGCATTGAACCGGCGGGGAAATATTATTCGCAAGCGCGCCAAGGAATTGGGCTTGCACTTCGTCGGCACGCGGGAGGCCAAGCGCCGGGTCCGGCAGTTGGCCGAATTGGAAACGAATGATGGTAGATCTCCTACCCACCCCTAAATGTCCATCGTGCGGCTTCCCGATGAAGCGGCGACGAACAATTTCGAGCACTCAATATGAGTGCAGCGAACCCGATTGTCGCGATTCCGCGGAGGTCGCGGCACGTTGGATCGCCAGTGGCCTGAAGCCGCCCTCCGTATAGCGGCTGGGGATCCCCGCAATCGTCCTATAGCAGCGGAGATCACGTGGCCGCCGCCCAAGCTTTATGCGCGCCCGCATGGCCAAACATATGCTATCTCATGTGATGAAAATGCGGTCGATATCTGTCCTGGTGTCGATGCCCTGAGTCCAAAGGAGGCGGACATCGATCCCCACGCGTTACTGATTAGCAAGCTGAAAGAACACTCTCGCCTTCACAAGGAAGACGTGAGCGAGATCCGCGCATTCAACATCACGATGCATGAACTTGGCCTCGGAGAGGATTTCGTGCGCCAGGGCGACCGCCCCAGGGCTTCTGCCCTGGTGGTGAGCGGCGTTGTGGCGCGCTACCATCTGTTGCCGGATGGGCGACGCCAATATTTATCGTTTCACCTGCCCGGGGACATGCCCGACTCTCAGGCGCTTTTTGTTGAACAGATGGATCATGCTGTCTGTGCGATCGGTCCGGCGAGAGTCGCTTCGATCCCGCACAAAGAGCTGTTAGCGGCCTTCGATCGCCGTCCGTCGCTGGCGTTTGCCATCTGGCGCGAGACGCTGATCGATGCCGCAATCTTCCGGGAGGCGATTACGAACAACAGCGCCAGACCCACGCAACGCCGCATGGCGCATCTTTTTTGCGAGCTGTACTATCGGTCCCGCGCTTCCGGTCTCACGGACAACGAGGTGTGTCAGACACCGATAACCCTGGGGCACCTGGGCGAAACGCTGGGCATGTCGTTGGCCACGGTCAACCGCACGCTATCGGAGCTCCGGGAAACCGGTTCGGTGGACTTCCGCCATGGCCAGATCGTTGTTCATCATTGGGACAGGCTCGTCGGCCTCGCGGATTTCGATCCATCCTATCTGCATCTCAAGCGACCGCCGCTGTGATCGCTCGCATTCCGGCTGGCATCTTCGCTGCAGGGGATAACCAGCTTCGTCGACGATCGAGCCAAGATGGACGCTGCGTGGCAGCACGGCTTGGTCACCATGGCGCCCCGGAAACCATCAGTTGGGATAATTCTGGCGGAAATGGTCCAGGATTTGCGCGCATGGATTCGGAGGCGTTGGCCGACGTCCGATTTGATGCTCATTCCAAAACGCAGCAGTTCTCCAGGAACGCTTCAGCGCGCACCGAAGCGCCGCCGTCGTGCTCGTCGATTCGAGAGCAGAGAATCATTCAATTGCAAGCAATTCCAGTAACGAAGATGATGGGCAGGCGTGATAGCTGGCGCGATGCAAGAGGAGTGCATCCATGCTTCCAAACGGAAAATACTCGGCCTGGTTCAACACACCACGTGCGGGAGGCATGGGAGTTATCGAACTTCTGGATGGCCGGCTTTCCGGTGGCGATACGACGATCGCCTACCACGGATCGTATGTCCAGGACGGCGATAGCTTCACGGCGACCATCGCGACGCGACGGCATTCAGCTGGGCAGGCTGGAATTCTTGGACTCGACGAAGTCGAGATTGACCTGGAGGGCACGTCCAGGTCCACGACGGCAAGTTGCGCGGGCAGGATCCGACAGCAGCCCGAGATTCCTTTCGAAGTTGTCCTCGTCCGGATGGAAGACTAGCTTCCGCTGGATCCGCCGGGCATGCAGCTGGCGACCGAGAGCATTGCATTTCTGCAACCGGGCAATGGCCGGTTCGCGCTAGCCCCCAGCCTGAATGCGCGTGCGAGGGGACGTCGCACGGGATATAAATAATCCTGTCAGATCGGCCGCCGCCCAACCCTGCGCGCTGATCTTCCCCTGCGATCCGCATAACGTGAGAACTGACCCCATGTTTGATGTCATCGTCGTCGGCGGCGGCTCCGCCGGCGCTGCTGTTGCCGCCCGCCTCTCCGAGAATTCCGCCACCCGCGTGCTGCTGCTGGAAGCCGGGCTCGACTGGCGGGCCGCCGAGGCGCCGTGGGAAATCACCACGCCCAACCCGATTCCGGTCATCCACCACCGTGAATTCCAGGAAAAGTGGCAGTGGCCCAACCTGCTGAGCCGCCGCGTGGCCGGCCAGGACGCGCATTTCTACTGGCGCGGCAAGGGCCTTGGGGGCTCATCTATGATGAACGGCCAGATTGCCATCCGCGGCGTCGCCGATGCGTTCGACGAATGGGCGGCGCTGGGCTGCACCGGCTGGTCGGCCAAGGACGTCATGCCGCTGTTTGCGGCGATCGAGGACGATGAAGAGTTCGGCGACAGCGAGGGCCATGGCCGCGGCGGACCGCTGCCGGTCTATCGCGCGCCCGCAGATAAATGGGGCCCGATCGACAGCGGCCTGCGCGACGCCGCGCTGGCAGCGGGCTATCCATGGTGCAGCGATGTCAACGGCGCGGATGGCGAGGGGGCCGCCTGCTACCCCATCAATAGCCGCAACCTGCGACGCATCTCCACCAACGAGGGCTATCTCGAGCCGGCGCGCGACCGCGCCAATCTGGAGATCCGCGGCAAGGCGCTGGTCGACCGGCTGGTGATCGAGGACGGCCAGGCTACCGGCGTCGTGGTCCACATCGAAGGCCAGGGCACGATGGAGATCGGTGCGCGCGAAATCGTGCTGTGCGCCGGCGCGATTCATAGCCCCGCGATCCTGCTGCGCTCAGGCATCGGCCCCGCCGACGAGTTGAAAGCCATGGGAATCGCGGTCGCGCGCGACCTGCCCGTCGGCAGGAACTTCTTCGATCATCCGCTGTTCCGCACCACGATTCAGTTGCGCGAGGACATTCGCCCCGTCGATCCCGACACCCGCCACACCAATTGCTGCGTGACCTATTCCTCCGGCCTCGCCGGCGGCGGCAAGCGCGACATGATCATGATCGCCTTCAACCACCGCGGCATCGGCAAGCCCGGCGCCATCGGCACCGGCCTGTTCAATGCGTTTTCGCGAGGCGCACTGACGCTGGCGTCGATCGATCCGTCGATCGATCCGATCGTCGAGGAGAACATGCTCGCCGACGATCGCGACATCCTGCGGATGCGCGACGCGGTGAAGCGGCTGGCGGTGCTGACCGCGCAGCCGGCGCTGGCCGGGATCGCCGACTGGATCCGCCTTACCGACACCGACCTGACACTGCCGCAAGCGGCGGCACTTCCGGATCACGACCTCGACGCGCTGCTGCGCCGCGACACCGGCGACATCCAGCATGCCGCCGGCACCTGCCGCATGACCGGCTTCGCCGATGTAAACGGCGTGGTCAATCCCGATGGCACCGTGAAGGGCCTCAAAGGCCTGCGCGTCGCCGATGCCTCGATCATGCCGTCGGATTGCCGGGCCAATACGCATTTCACGACCGTCGTGATCGGCGAGTACATTGCACGAATGATGATGCGCGAGGCGGAATCGTCGAAGCCCACCGTGACGATGGCGACGCGATGACAAGGAAGGATATTGCTATGCCCACAACCGAAACCCAGATCACCGAATGGATTGCATCGCAGAAGCAGGCGATGATCGGCCTGCTGCGCGACGTGGTAAACATCGATTCCGGCTCTTACGACAAGACCGGTGTCGATGCGGTCGGTGCGCAGTTCGAGAAGCACTTTGCTGACCATGGCATTGAGACCTGGCGTGAGCCGCATGACGTGTTCGGCGATGCCATCCATGCGCTGGTGGCCAAGCCGGGCAGTAACGAGAAGCCCATCCTGCTCATGGGCCACCGCGACACCGTGTTTCCGAAAGGCGAGGTGTCACACCGCCCGTTCACCATCGAGGGCCACCGCGCTCATGGGCCCGGGGTCGCCGACATGAAGGCGGGCCTCGTGATCAACGTGTTCGTTGCCGCGGCATTGAAGACATTTGGCTGCGCGCCATGCCCGATCAGGCTGCTGATCACCGCCGACGAGGAGATCGGCTCGCCATCGTCTCGGCCGATCATCGAACGCGAGGGCCGCCTCGCTCGTGCCGTCTACAATTCCGAGCCAGGCCGGCCGAGCGGCAACATCACCACCGGCCGCAAGGGCGGAGTGTTCATGCGCTTCGAGATCGCGGGCAAGGCCGCGCATTCCGGCAATAATTTCGGCGACGGCATCAGCGCGATCGGAGAACTCGCCCACAAGATCGTGCAGATCCACGCCCTGACCGACATGGCCAAGGGCATCACGCTGAATGTCGGGCTGGTCTCCGGCGGGCAATCGGTCAATACCACGGCTCCCCATGCCGAGGGCCATATCGACATGCGCTACATCGATCCGGCAGACCGCGCGCGGATCATGACCGCCATCGAGACCATCATCGGGACGCCCACCGTAGACGGCACGACGGCAAAGCTGCACATCAACGGCGAATTCCTGCCGCTGGTGCAGAGCGATTCGTCAAAGGTGATGTTCGATGCCTATCGCGCCGCCGCCAGGGACGCCGGCCTGCCTAAGCTCGACGGCGAATTCGCTGGCGGCTGTGCCGATTCCGGCTTCACCGCCAGCGTCGGCACGCCGACGCTGTGCGGGCTTGGCCCCGTGGGCGGCAACGTACATACCCCGCTGGAATGGCTCGACCTCGACAGCATCGTGCCACGAGCCCAGGCACTGGCATTGGCGATCCTGCGCACCAAGGTCGATTGATGCCGCAGTGCAGAATTAGGCTATCTCTTCGGCTCGCTTCCAGAGCGGAAACGGGTCGAACAGATTCGCCCATGCAGCAACATCCATACCTGGCTTGCCCGACACCAGACAGGCATCGAGACGGCTGCGGATATCGGCTTCATCCATGTCCGAGCCGATGAAGACGATCTCCTGGCGACGGTCGCCGTAGATCTCGTTCCAGTTCTTCTTCAGCGACTGTCGCCAATAGGGATCGTCCGGCCAGCGGTCGGCCGGCACGTTGGCCCACCAGAAGCCCATGCCCTCGCTGCGCACGATGGCGCCGGCCTGGCTGAGTTCGCCGACCCATTGCGGCCGCGTCGCCAGCCAGAAATGCCCCTTGCTGCGGATCACGCCGGCCCAGCTCTCGCGCAAGAACTGCTGAAATTTCGCCGGATCGAAAGGCCGCCGCGCGCGATAGACGAAATTCTGCACGCCATATTCCTCGGTCTCGGGCGTGTGGTCGGCGAAGCCGTACAACTCCTTGTACCAGAGCGGATGTTGCTGGGCCTTTTCAAAATCAAAGCGGCCGGTGTCGAGCACGCGGTCGAACGGCACCCTGCCGAAATCAGCCTCGACGATGTCCGCATCGGGATTAAGTGCGCGGATGATCTTTCGCGCGTTGTCGCGCTGCATCGGCGTGGCGTCGGTCACCTTGTTCAGCACCACCACGTCGGCGAATTCGATCTGCTCCACCAGCAGGTCCACCAGCGTGCGCCGGTCGCCTTCCAGTGACTCGCCGCGGTCCTGCAGGAAATCCGTCGAGGAATAGTCCTTCAGCAGGTTTACCGCGTCGACCACCGTCACCATGGTGTCGAGCTGCGCCACGTCGGACAGGCTGTCGCCATTCCCGTCGCGGAAATCGAACGTGGCGGCGACCGGCAGCGGTTCGGCGATGCCGGTGGATTCGATCAGCAGATAGTCGTAGCGGCCGTCCTCGGCGAGCTTGCGGACCTCAAGCAGGAGGTCGTCGCGCAGGGTGCAGCAGATGCAGCCGTTGGTCATCTCGACCAGTTTCTCATCGGTCCGCGACAGCTTCGCACCGCCATCGCGAATGAGGTCGGCGTCGATGTTCACCTCGCTCATGTCGTTCACAATCACCGCTACCTTCAGGCCGTGGCGGTTGTTCAGCACATAGTTCAGCAAAGTTGTCTTCCCAGCCCCGAGGAAGCCGGACAAGACAGTGACGGGGAGTTTTTGCATCGAGATCGAACAATCGTTTGAGGGACGGAAACCGGCGGATCCTGCGCGCAACCATGGCACCAACTATTGTTATGTTATAACATAACATCTCTCTCGACCAGCTTGTCAAGCATAGCCCTGGCACAGCATTGCGGCGCGTCAGCTCTGCGCCCGTGGCAATTCGGATTCTGCGCCCCCAGTTAAAGACTCCCTCCAGGAGTTTGCCCATGGCCGCCCTTTCGATCCTCGATCTTGTCCGTGTCACCCAGGAAACCGACGCCCGCGGCGCGCTGGACAATGCGCGCGATCTGGCCGGCCACGCCGAGCAGTGGGGCTACAAGCGGTTCTGGGTGGCCGAGCATCACAACATGGCGGGGATCGCCAGCGCCGCGACCTCGATCGTGGTGAGCCACATCGCTGCGGGTACCAGCACGATCCGGGTCGGCGCCGGCGGCATCATGCTGCCCAACCACGCCCCGATCGTCATTGCTGAGCAGTTCGGCACCCTGGCGCGGCTGTATCCCGGGCGCATCGACCTCGGCCTCGGCCGGGCGCCCGGCACCGATCAGATCACCATGCGCGCGCTGCGCCGGTCGCTGCAGAGTTCGGACAATTTCCCGCAGGACGTGCTCGAGCTGCAGGCCTACTTCGCGCCGGTCGGACCAAACCAGAATATCCAGGCGGTGCCGGCGGCAGGCACTGAAGTGCCTCTCTGGATTCTCGGTTCCAGCACCTATGGCGCGCAGCTCGCCGCCGAACTCGGGTTACCCTACGCCTTTGCCTCGCATTTCGCCCCGGACCAACTGATGCAGGCGCTGGCGATCTACCGCGCCCGCTTCAAGCCGTCCGAGCAGCTCGACCGGCCGTACGCCATGGTCGGCGTCAACATCATCGCCGCCGATACCGACAAGGAAGCCAGGCGCCTGGCAACCACGCAGCAGATGTCCTTCGTAAACATGTTCCGCGGCACCCGTGGCCTCAGCCAGCCGCCCATCGACGACATCGAGACCTACTGGTCGCCGATGGAAAAGAAGCAGGCCATGAGCATGCTGGCGCGCTCGATCATCGGCTCGCCCGACACCGTGCGTGCCGGCATCGAGGCACTGGTGAAAGAGACCGGCGCGGATGAGCTGATGATCGTATCGGATGTCTACGACCATCCAGCGCGGCTGCATTCCTACGAGCTGATCGCCGCTACACAGAGCGGGCAGCAAGGGCAGCCAGCGGCGGAAGCTGTCGCCTGACGAGCGTCAGATCGCCGAGGCCACCGCTTCGAGGCCGATGATGCGGGCCAGCGCGCGGACCTCGCGCTTCTGGTCTTCACGCAGCGAGAACAGCAGCGGCATGGCAGCCGATTTGAGCTGCTGGACTTCGGTGCTGTCGGGATCGATCGGCGGGCTGCCAGTCCCCGGTCTGGCCTGCCTGGTATCGTGGATCTTTCGCGCCACGGCCCGCAGCGCATCCTCGACGGCCGGCCAGCTCTGCTGCTGCGACGCCGTCAGGTTGAGGCGTCCCTTGATGGCGGCGATCTGCGCATCGCTAAGCAACGCATAGTTCTTCTGCACCGGCGGCTTGGCGGCCAGCTTCGGCTTGGCCGGCAGTTGCGGTGGGATCATGCCGGGGTCAGCGATGCCGGGCGTGGCAGTGGTGCCTTGGCTCTCCGCCGCGAACGCCTGCCGCAACGACTCGTTCTGCGCTGAGTCCGCCGGTAACGGTTCGATGGACGCTAGCAGTGCGCCGGCCACCGGCAGCTTGTCCTTCTTGCCCTGGGTGTTGGACAACGGGCCGCGGGCCACTGCCACCGAGTTCGAGACATCGAATTGTCCCGACGAGGGCACGCTGTCCCGGCCAAGGATGCTCGCAACCGCGCCACCCACCAGCAGGACACACGCCAAGGCGCAGATTGTCATTGTTCGCGTCAAGGCTGTCTCCGCTGCAGCGACGAACTGTGGTCTATCGGCCTGACAAATGGAGAATAAATAAGGCTTAACCATGCCAGCCCGAAGGCGGAGCGAGGCCCGAACTGGCCGACCTGAACTTAGGCAGCTACCTCAAGCACATAGGCATCCTGGATATCGGCAACGATATCGGAGGCTTCCCACAGCGCGTCCGGCGCGATGGACTGCATGCTGATGGTCCAGTTCGCGCCCTTGGCGGCCCGCGGTGTGCTGACGATGTCGAATTCGACATTGCGGCACAGCGGATGGCGCTCGAAGGCGAAGGCCACCCGGGCCTTGATCTCCGCGATCGTCGCCGGCGTCTTCGCGAAATAGGATTCGAGATCCATGGCTGCCGTCCTGTGCCCGATTGCGCACCGCGCGATTCTCCACGGCCTATTCTTGGTCCCATGACAGTTAACGAAGAATTAATCGCCGCCCAGCGGGTTCCAATTCGATCACCCCAGGAGCTGATCGAGCCTCTCCCGCAACTGGTCCTGATGATAAGGCTTTGCCAAGCGTGGCAGATCGAGTTGCGCGCCCTCAGGCAGCTCCGCGTAGCCGGTCGCCAGCAGGATCGGCAGCGACGGCCGCACCTCGCGCGAGGCGGCGGCGAGTTCGATGCCGGTCATCCCCGGCATCACGTGATCGGTCATCATCAGATCGAGCGGCTGTTCGCTGCGCAAGATATCCAGCGCGTGGCGGCCGGAATTCGCGCCGATGACCCGGTGGCCGAGATCTTCCAGCATCTCAGTCGTGGACATGGCGATCAGGGGATCGTCATCGACGAACAGGATCACCGCGGAGCGCGCGGCATTGCGAGCCCCCCGGCTGGCATCGACGGCGGCAGGCGTCTTGGTCGTCACCGGCAGCACCAGCGTTGCAGTGGTGCCGCACCCCACGACGCTGCTGAGTTCGAGAGTGCCGCCGAGCTGCACCGCGAGACCGTGAACCATCGAGAGGCCGAGACCGGTGCCCTTGCCCAGCGGCTTGGTGGAAAAGAACGGCTCGATCGCCTTCTTCAGTGTTTCCGGCGACATGCCGCTGCCATTGTCGATCACCGAGACCTTCAGATAGTCGCCGGGGGTCAAGGCGGGGTCGTTGTTGATCGTATGCCGGGACACCTTGATGTCGATCGATCCGCCATCCTGCATGGCGTCGCGCGCGTTGATGGCCAGATTGAGAATCGCCAGCTCAAGCTGGTTGGCGTCGATCCGCGCCGGCGGCAGGCCGTCGGGAATATCCAGACGCAGCGCGACGCGCGGTCCGAGGGAGCGTTCCAGCAGATCGATCATGCCGCGAATCAGCGCGCCCAGATCGACCGGCACCGCCTTGAGGTCCTGCTGGCGTGCGAATGCCAGCAGCCGCTGGGTCAGCGAAGCGCCGCGCTCGGCCCCCTGCATCGCACCGTCGATCAGCCGGTGCATGCGCGGATCGTCGGGGATGCGCTTGCGCAGCAGGTCCAGATTGCCCATCACGGCCATCAGCAGATTGTTGAAGTCGTGCGCAACGCCGCCGGTGAGCTGGCCGATGGTCTCCATCTTCTGCGCCTGCCGCAATTGCTCCTGCGCCTTTTCGCGCGCCGCGACTTCCTTCATCAGGTCGGCCGTGCGCTCCTCGACGCGCTGTTCCAGCGTGGCGGTGAGTTCGGCCAGTGCCGTGCGTTCGGCGGCGAGTTGATCGAGCAGTGTTTCCCGCTCGATGTCGGAGGTTTTTCGCGCGGTAATATCAAGCGACACGCCGACCAGCGACTTGAGCTTGCCGTCGGGCCCGCGCACCGCGCGCGCCCGCGTCTCTACCCAATGGACCGAGCCGTCTGGCCAGATATTGCGATATTCGACATTGTAGTCGCTGCCGTTGGCCAGGGTCTGGTCGAGTGCCTGCTGCCGGCGCGCGCGATCGTCCGGATGAACCGATGCCTGCAGGTCGGCGAATGTGAACGGCTGCCCCGCCTCCCGTCCGAAGAACGACTTGCAGGTGTCCGAAACCTCGAGTTCGAGCGTGGGAAGATGCAGCTCGAGCGCCCCCAGCCGGCCGGCATTGAGCGCGGTCTGCAGCAGTTCTTCGCTTTCGGTGAGGTCTTCCAGAATGGCGCGGGTCTGGTATTGCCGGCGTCGTCCGCGCACCGCCGAGCCGACGATACTCACCAAGGTGGTGGGGTGAAACGGCCGCTCGATGAAGGTGACGTTGCCGAGTAACTGTCCGAGTCTTGCCGCATCGGGATTGCGCTCGGGACCGCCGCCCTGCCGGGTCAGCAGCACGATGGGAAAATCCGACCATGACGGCTGATCGTGCAGCCACGTCACCAGCCGCCGCAGATCGGCAGTCTTGATGGCCTCGTCGGCGATCACCGCCAGTCCTGCGCCGCCCTCGATCTCCTGCACCAGAGATGCAAAATCCGCGCAGGCCTGCGCGTAAAAGCCTGCCTCGCGGATCAGCGCCTCAGCCACCGACGCGTCGCGGCCGGTGGGGGCCAGGATGACCGCGCGTTCCGAGGACAGGCCGGGCTTCACGAGGCCTGCTCCTCCAGCAGCGGGCTGACGCCGCTGTAGACCGGCACGCCGCGCAGCACGCCCTGGAATTCGCTGAGCGGGGCGCCGATGGTCAGGCCGCGGCGGTCGATCCGGTATTCGCGGATCGTCGACTCATGTGTTCCGGTCCGCTTCTTGATCACGGAGATCGCGCGCCGCACGCTGCCCCCCGCCTCGAAATAGCGCAACAGCACCACCGTGTCAGCCAGATAGGTGACGTCGATCGGCGCCTTCATGTCGCCAACCAGGCCATGCTGGGCAACGGTCATGAAGGTCGCTGCACCGCGCCTATTGAGATACTGGAGCAATTCGTGCATGTGCAGGATCAGCGAGTTTTCTTCGGGCATCGAAGCCTGATAACCGTTGAGACTGTCGATCACCACGGTCTTGATGGCGTGCTCGTCGATCTGCTTGCGAACCCGATGCGCGAATTCACCGGGCGACAGTTCGGCTGCATCGACCTGCTCCATGAACAGCATTCCGCTTTCCTGCATTTCGGCGAGATCGATGCCGAGGCCCTTCATGCGCTCGAACAGCAGGCCGAGTTCCTCGTCGAACACGAACATCGCGGCCTTTTCGCCGCGCTTCACCGCGGCGACCACGTTGACGATGGCGGCGAGCGACTTGCCGGTACCAGCCGGTCCCAGTACCAGCGTGCTTGAGCCGGTCTCGATCCCGCCACCGAGCAACTGATCGAGTTCGGCGATACCGGTCGACTTGGTGGTGCGGGCCAGCCTGTTGCGATATTCGGAGGCCACCAGCCGCGGAAAGATATTCAATCCACCTGTAGAGATGGTGACGTCGTGATAGCCGCCGCGGAATTTCACGCCGCGATACTTGATCACGCGGGCGCGACGGCGCTCGGCGCCATAGGACGGCGCCAGTTCTTCCAGCCGCAAGACGCCATGAGCGACGCTGTGCACGGTCTTGTCGGCCACGTCGGCGGTGAGATCGTCCAGCAGCATCACCGTGGTGTTGAATTTGGCAAAGTAGTGCTTGATGGCGAGGATCTGCCGGCGATAGCGCAACGAGCTCTGCGCGAGCAGCCTGATTTCCGACAGGCTGTCGAGCACGACCCGGCTTGGCTTGACCCGTTCGACGGCCTCGAAGATCTGTTTGGTGGTTTCGCCAAGTTCGAGGTCCGACGAATACAGCAGGCTCTGCTGCTGTTCGGAATCCAGCAGGCTTTCCGGCGGCAGCAGCTCGAACACGTCGATGCCCCTTCCAAGCGTCCAGCCATGCGAAGCTGCGCCGTCGCGCAACTCGCGATCAGTCTCCGACAGGGTGATGTACAGGCAGGTTTCACCGGCGCGCGCCCCCTCGAGCAGGAATTGCAGCGCAACAGTTGTCTTTCCCGTGCCCGGCGCACCTTCCACCAAGAACAGGTGGCCGCGTGTAAAGCCGCCGGACAGGATATTATCCAGACCCCAAATACCGGTTTTCGCCCGATCTTCGGGTGCAAATACAGAACTCATAAGACCCCCTGACGTCGAACAACCACGATCACGGCAGCGGGTTCCCGGCGGTGGCGCCATTTTTTGATCCCGCGAGAGTGGAGTTCGGTTCAGCGCTTCTCGATCACCAGGCTCTGTACGGCACGGCCGAAGTAGCCGTTAACATCGGCGAGCCTCGAGGCGGCGATGCCGGTGCCCTCCGGCCCGATCCAGCTTTCGGAATTCAGCAGGATCCAGTCGCCCACCGGCGGCCGCGACAGGCTGACCGAGAGGTCGGCATTGAGGAAAGTCCAGTGGTCGAAGCTCAAGACGTTCGACGTTCCATTGCTGAAATCGGCGGCGACCACGGCGCGCATCACCTGGGAAATCGGCGCCCCCTCGACGATCGGCCGGTTGAGCCGGTACCAGATCGCGCCGGGCCCGAGCTTGAGGAAGCCACCGCGCACCGCTCGCACCGTCATGCCGGCGACGAACGGGCTGCTGGCATATTCCGGCTCCAGCAATCCGCCCTGATCGGGCAGCGGAAGGTCGAGCGGGGGATCGCCGATCTCCGCCGGCAACGCCTGCGCCTCGATCCGGACCTTCAGCGCAGTGGCTCGCACCACGACCACACCACCGGCCAGCAGCCTGACTCCGCAAAGCTGGATCTTGCGGCCTTCGCGCAGCACCTCGGTTTCGAACGTCAGCGGCGCCACGGGCACTGGACGCATCAGGTCAATGGTGACGCGCACCACCTGCATCGGCGAGGCCGTGGGCATCTGCTCGGCCAGCCAGGTGACCAGCGCCGACGGTGCAGAGCCGTGCTGCATGGACGGATCCCATGGCCCCGCGGCATGCGGGCTGGTGAACGCCTGGTTGCCGTCGATACGGTAGATGAAGTCCATCTGACGTTCTCTTTCTTCCCTCTCCCCGCGCGCAGCGACGCTGCGCCAGATGGCAGAGCGTGGATCGACGGGTGAGGGGTCGGTGCAGAGCGAGAGGCCTACCCCTCATCCGGCCGCGCTGCGCGCGGCCACCTTCTGCCACCTGGCGCAGCTTCGCTTCGCGCGGGGGAGAAAAGAAGCACCGCTCTCCTACAGCGGCGGATCGATCGCCTCGTCATATTCCTTCTTGAAGCGCGCGATCAGTTCGGCGACGGGCACCACCTTGGCGACGCTGCCGATGCCCTGGCCGCTGCCCCAGATTTCCTTCCATGCCTTCGGCTTGGCGCGCTCGCCGCTGCTGTCGGTGCCGAAATTCATCTTGGTGGCATCGGACTCCGGCAGGTTGTCGGGATCCATGCCGGCCGCGACAATGGAGGGCTTGAGGTAGTTGCCGTGCACGCCGGTGAACAGGTTGGAATAGACAATGTCCTCGGCGGCCGAAGCTGCGATCATGTCCTTGTAGCCGGGCACGGCGTTGGCTTCGGTGGTGGCGATGAAGGCCGAGCCGATATAGGCGAAATCGGCGCCGAGCACGCGGGCTGCGCGGATCGCGCGGCCATTGGCAATCGCCCCCGACAGCGCGACCGGCCCGTCAAACCACTGCCGGGTCTCCGCCACGAAGGCCAGCGGCGAGATTTCGCCGGCATGGCCGCCGGCGCCGGCCGACACCAGGATGAGGCCATCGGCGCCCTTCTCGACCGCCTTGTGCGCGAAGCGCTGATTGATGACGTCGTGAAACACGATGCAGCCCCAGCCATGCGCGGCCTGGTTCAGCTCCTCGCGGGCGCCGAGCGATGTGATCATCATTGGCACCTTGTGCTTCTCGCAGACGGCCAGGTCGTGCTCGAGCCGGTTGTTGGATTTGTGCACGATCTGGTTCACCGCGAAAGGCGCCGACAGGCGCTCCGGATGCGCCTTGTCATGAGCGGCGAGCTCTTCCTTGATCTGGCTCAGCCATTCGTCGAGCAATTCCGGCGGCCGTGCGTTCAGCGCCGGAAACGAGCCGACGATGCCAGCCTTGCACTGCGCAATCACCAGGGCCGGCACCGAGATGATGAACAGCGGCGCACCGATCACCGGAATCGACAGGCGGTTCTTGAACAAAGCAGGCATGGACATGGAGCTTCCTCGTCTTTGTTTTTATTTTGCGCGAAACGGAATTTCCTTCGACGCCTGCCCGATGGGCCGACTGACGATGCCAGAACCCGGGGCTGGAAGGCAATCGCGTGGCGGCGGAAATCCGCCGACCCAATACCCGTTTACTGGCAGAGCGCGCGGGTCACGTAGTTTTCAGTCTTGCAGACGTCGTCGGCCTTGTTGCCGGTCATAAAAGACTTTCGCGAGCAACTCTGGGCGGAGTCCGTGTCGAGGCTTTTGCCCTCTTTGAATCCCTTGCCCTGGCAGAGCTTGTCGGAGGCCGCCTTGCAATCCGGCGCGCCATTGGCCGCCACCGGGCAGACCATGCGTCCTTTGACCACCGTGGTCAGCTGGGGCAATCCGTCGCCGGATTGACCGAGATTATTCAGAGACGGAAGGGCGGGAAGCGAGGGGATCGCCGGCAGTGTCCATGTCGGCGCCTTGAACAACTTTCCAAGCTCATTGATGAGACCGGGATTTTCGCGCGTTTCGGGCGCTGCCTCAGCCGGCGCCGAGGCGGCCGGTGGCGCTGGCACGACCGGCGTGGCCTGATCCGGCGCCGGAGCCGGCGCTGGCGCCGGATCAGGCGCTGGAGTGGGCGCGACCTGGATAATCACCGACTTGATCGGGGGAGATGGAGATGGCGCCTGCGCCCGGGCGCCATTTATCGCAGCGACCAAGATCACCACCAAAACGGCGATGGTGAAACTGCGAGGGGTCGGGGGCGCGTCGATCGAGTCAGACATAACACGAAACGTACCCCGAGCCTTGCGTCGGGGAAAGCGGTGCTGAGCGAGTCAGAACAGGCGGAAAGCGATAATGAAGCCGAGCAACAGCACGCCCACGGCAAGTGCGACCCACATGCCCAGACGCTTCTCGATCGTTTCGCGGATCCAGACGCCGTAGCGATTGAGCAGGATGGCCACCAGGAAGAAGCGGCCGCCGCGTGCGATGACCGACAACCCGATGAACATCCAGATGTTATAATTCGCAAAGCCCGAGGTGATGGTGACGAGCTTGAAGGGGATCGGCGTCAGGCCCTTCAGCAGGATGATCCAGGCGCCGTACTCGGCATAGCCGGCGCGGAAGGCCTCGACCTTGTCGCCATAGCCATAAAGCTGAATCAGCCAATGGCCGACCGAGTCGTAAAGCAGGGCGCCGATCATGTATCCGACAACGCCGCCGGCGACCGACGTGACCGTGCAGAGCGTGGCATAGAGCCAAGCCCGCTCCGGTCGCGCGAGCGACATCGGAATCAGCATCACGTCCGGCGGTATGGGAAAGAACGAACTTTCCGCGAAAGACACGGCCCCCATCAACCAGAGCGCATAGGGCTTGTGGGCGGCGTCGATGCACCAATCATAGATCCGTCTGAGCATGGCGCGATGAACCACCGTAGCGTGGATTTGTCCATGCCGGGCGGCGCATGAACGGAATGAAATGTCAGGCGAGTTTTCGGGGTCGTGGGCCTTGGAGCGCGACAATTCGTCGCCCTGTCGGCTCGATAGCGAGCTGCCTGGGGCGCTTGGGGGGCTTGGGAAGCTTTTCGGCAATGCCGAGCATCCGTTCTCGCCGGTCCATTTCGGCCCAGACCTGGCAAGGCTTCACGCCTGCAGAGGCCCAGAGCACCGTCAGATTGTACAGCAAATCGGCGCTTTCACGGATCACGGCATCCGGCTTGCGGTTGACTGCGTCGATCACGACCTCGATCGCCTCTTCGGCCAGTTTCTTGGCCATCTTGGCCGGGCCCCGCTGAAACAGGCGTGCGGTTCGCGACGTGCCAGGATCGAGATCCTTGGCCGCGATCACCGCCCGGTAAAGCCGATCCAGCGAATCAGTCATGGCAGCAGGCTAGCCGAAAGCCCTCGCCGGCGCGTTAACGGCAGGTCGCAAGCCGATCCCAACGTCCGTTGCCGGCCGCTTGCGCGACCGGCGCCGGCCTGTTCACCGGACACGCCGGTGGCCACGACCATTCCTAGTGCCGGAATGGTCGCGACCTCCACTGTGATGGCCTCAATAGCCGCCGTAGTAGCCGGGGCCGCCGCCATAGTAGGCAGGCCCGCCACCGTAATAGCCGGGGCCGCCGCGGTAGTAGCCCGGGCCTCCATAATAGGCAGGGCCGCGATCGTAGTAATAGTCGCGACGATTCTGCGATGCGGCGATCGCGCCAATGGTGCCGACGATAGCACCGAAGGCGGCCAGTCCGGCCGCATCGCCGCCACGGCGATAATGACGGCGTCGAGCCGAACTGAAATCGGTCGAGGTCGATGCGGCATGGCTGGACGCGCCATTGGCAGCCGGCGTGGCCATCACGGCCGTGGGCGCCACGGCGGAGATGACGACGGCCGCCACGGTCGCAAAAATGGCGGCGCGGCCGGTAGAATGAAACAATCCGGTACGAGTGAACATCAAAATGTCCTCCGTGGTCGTCTGGCCCTGCGGACCCTCGATCACTAACCACTCAGGTCATTATGAGTTCCCGAAACCGAACCGGAGCTGAACGATCAGTGGCGAAATAAAGATGGATACCTGAGGTTCAGGTTTGATCGCGCATAATGGGGGCAAGATGCCGCAGCCGCGGTCATCAATCCAACATGCCGGACAGGGCAAATGTGGCCCCGAACTTGCTGTTAGCACCTCGATGCGTGGTCTTGTGACGATATTCTCACGGCGGCTTCTGGCTCTCTGGCTGGGCACGCTGAGCCTATCCGCGACCCACGCGGCGCAGGCCGACGACGCGAGACCCGCGGCCGCGGTTCAGTTCTCGCTCGATCGCGCGGTCGATGCCGTGGCAGCGCCGTTCGTAGTGGCGACCGCGCGCGGCCTGTTTCGCGCCGAAGGGCTGAACGTCAACACCAATGTCGTCGCCGGCACGCGCGATGCCATCGCCCGCGTCGCCGCCGGCACAAGCGATCTGGCGCTGGCCGATCTCAATGCGCTGGTCCGCTACCGCGATAGCGCCGAAGCCGCGCCGGTGAAGGCCGTATTCGTGCTGCTCAACAAGACGCCCTACGCCATCGTGGCCCGCCGCAGCCGTGGCGTCTCGACGCTCGCCAGCCTCGACGGCAAAACCCTCGGCGTCGCCGACGGCGATCTCGCGATCCGGCTGTGGCCGGCACTGGCGCGTCACAACGGCATCAAGCTCGCCCACGTCAAACAGGAAAAGATCAGCGTCGCGGTGCGCGAACCAATGCTGTCGGCAGGCCAGATCGACGCCGTCACCGGGTTTTCCTATCTGTCGGCGGTCAATCTGCGCAACCGCGGCGTACCCGCCGACGATCTTGCGGTATTTCGCTACGCTGATTACGGCTCCGCCGCCTACGGCCTGGTGGTGATCGTCAACCCGAAATTCGCCGCGGACCGACCGGACGCGGTGCGAGGCTTCCTGCGCGCGGTGATCGCGGGGACGCGTCTCGCCATCAGCCAGCCGGCGCAGGCGATCGATGACGTCGTCGCCCAGATGGACGGCGGATCGCGCGATCTCGAACTCGAACGGCTGCGCATCGTGCTTCACGACAACATCCTGACCGACGACGTAAAGCGCGACGGGCTCGGCGGCCTCGATCCCGCCCGCTTCGAGGCATCGCTCGGCGAGATCGCGGAGGATTTCAGCTTCCGCAAGCGGCCATCCGCCGCCGACATTTTCGACCAGAGCTTCCTGCCGGACCCGGCCGGGCGCAAGATCGACTGAACAACTGGCGCGCGCCGCTGTATTCCGCGGCCGACCTTGCCTAGAATGGCTTGTGGCGGCGTTGCGGCAAACCCAAGGCAGCCGTCGCAAGTCCGATTTCGCCTCCCTTCGCTCTGACCGGCCACATGTCCATGATCCGACTTTACACCCGCGTGCTGCAACTGCTCGGCAAGGAGACGCGGCTGGGCTGGATCCTGGCCGGCGCCAACCTGCTGCTGGCCGCGGCGCAATTCGCCGAACCGGTGCTGTTCGGCCGCATCATCGACGTACTGTCCGGCAACCTTGCCACCGGCTCGCTGGAGACCAAGGTTGGCTCGCCATGGCCGCTGCTGGCAGCCTGGGTCGCGTTCGGATTGTTCACCATCGGCTGCGGCGCCATCGTCGCACTGCACGCCGACCGGCTGGCGCACCGGCAGCGCCAGGCGGTGCTGACCGACTATTTCGAACACATCATGCAACTGCCGCTCACCTATCACACCGGCACACATTCCGGCCGGCTGATGAAGGTGATGCTGCAGGGCACCGACGCGCTGTGGCGGCTGTGGCTCGGCTTCTTCCGCGAGCATTTCGCCTCCATCGTGTCGCTGCTCGTGCTGCTGCCGCTGTCGCTGTACATCAACTGGCGGCTGGCGACGCTGCTGTTCATCCTGTGCGTGGTATTCACGGTGCTGACCACGCTGGTGGTGCGCAAGACCTACGGCCTGCAGAGCGAGGTCGAGGGGCACTACAGCGATCTTTCGGCACGCGCCTCCGACGCGCTGGGGAATGTCGCGCTGGTGCAGAGCTTCGTGCGCGTCGATGCCGAGGTCCAGGGCCTGCGCTCGGTCGCCAGCCAGTTGCTGGCGGTGCAGATGCCGGTGCTGTCGTGGTGGGCGCTGGTCACGGTGATGACGCGCGCCTCCACCACCATCACGGTGCTGGCGATCTTCACCGTGGGCATCGCGCTGCATCAGCAGGGCCTGACCACGGTCGGCGAGATCGTGATGTTCGTCTCCTTCGCCACCATGCTGATCCAGAAGCTGGAGCAGGTGGTCAGCTTCATCAACAACGTGTTCATGGAAGCCCCCCGGCTGCAGGAGTTCTTCAACGTGCTCGATGCCGTGCCGGCAGTGCACGACCGGATCGACGCCATCGATCCCGGCCGCCTGCAGGGGCTGGTCGAATTCAACGACGTGTCGTTTTCCTACGACGGCAAGCGGCCGGCGATCGCCGACCTGTCCTTCACCGCGCTGCCGGGCCAGACCATCGCGCTGGTCGGCGCCACAGGTGCCGGCAAGTCGACCGCGATCGCCCTGCTGCATCGCGCGTTCGATCCGCAATCGGGTGTCATCAAGATCGACGGCATGGACGTGCGCGGCCTGACGCTGGCCGGCCTGCGGCGCAACATCGGCGTGGTGTTCCAGGAGGCGCTGCTGTTCAACCGCTCGATCGCCGACAACCTGCGCGTCGGCAAGCCGGACGCCACCGAAGAGGAAATGCGCATCGCCGCGCGCCGTGCCCAGGCGCTGGATTTCATCGAGCGCAGCGAGCGCGGCTTCGAGACCAATGCCGGCGAGCGCGGCCGCATGCTGTCCGGCGGTGAGCGGCAGCGGCTGTCGATCGCCCGCGCGCTGCTGAAGGATCCGCCGATCCTGATCCTCGACGAGGCGACCTCGGCGCTGGACGCGGTGACCGAAGCCAAGGTGAACGCCGCTCTCGATGAAGTGATGAAGGGGCGCACCACCTTCGTGATCGCGCACCGGCTGTCGACCATCCGCAACGCCACGCGGATCCTCGTGTTCGAGAACGGTCGCGTCATCGAGAGCGGAACTTTCGACGAGCTGGTGGCGCAAGGCGGCCATTTCGCGGCGCTGGCGACGGCGCAATTCATGGTGCAGGAGAACGCCCGCGTCGGCATCGCCCTGCCCGTCGCCGCCGACCTCGCCCCGACCCCGCCGGCGGTCGAAATTTAGCCGCCTTCATCCGCGAATTAGAGTGGCCGACCACTGTTCTGAAGCTGGCGGCCGGTATAGGTTGGCGCACCGCAACCGATTGAAGGCCGGACCGCTCGAAGGCCTGAACGCCAATTTCCAGGATTTCAGCCCGCTGCGCCCCGGCGCCGTGGGCTGGCCGCAAAGGACCGGAATCGGATAGTGCAGTTTTTGCTCGCCTCGCCTCGTCTGCCGCTGAAATGGATCGTCGTCGCCGCGGGGGTTGCGCTGGCAACCTTGTCGCCCCGCACCGCGAGCGCTGAAGCGCTGCTGGTGGTCGAGGTCGACACCGGCAAGGTGCTGCAGGCGGAAAACGCCACCTATCCGTGGTATCCGGCCTCCGTCACCAAGCTGATGACCGCCTATGTCACGCTGAAAGCGGTGCAGGACGGACGTCTGTCGCTGGACACGCTGGTCTCGGTATCGCCGACCGCGGCGGCGCAGTCGCCCTCCAAGATGGGCTTCAAGCCCGGCACCCAGCTGACCATCGACAATGCCCTGAAGATGATGCTGGTAAAGTCAGCCAACGACATGGCCGTGGTGCTGGCCGAGGGCGTCGGCGGCTCGATCGATGGCTTCTCGGAGCAGATGAACGCCACCGCGCAGAAGCTCGGCATGACACAGACCCATTACGTCAATCCCAACGGCCTGCCCGCCGACGGCCAGGTGACCTCGGCCCGCGACCTCGCCATCCTGGCCCGCGCCATCATTCACGACCTGCCGGAATACGAGTATTTCGTGCACATCCCCTCGATCCGTTTCGGCCGCAAGGTGACGCAGAATTTCAACAAGCTGATCGGCCGCTTTCCCGGCGCCGACGGCATGAAGACCGGCTTCATTTGCGCCTCCGGCTACAATCTGGTGGCCACCGCCACCCGTAACGGCAAGCGCCTGATCGCCGTGGTGCTGGGCTCGTCCAGCGGCCAGATGCGCGCGGTGCGCGCCGCCCAGCTGCTGGAGCGCGGTTTTTCCAGCAATTCCCTGACCTGGTTGCGCCCGGCCATGGGCACCGTCGACAATCTGGTGCCGATCGACGCCGCGCCGCCCAACCTGCGCGACGAGATGTGCGGGCCGAAGCGCAAGCGCCCCGCCAGCGACGAGGACGAAAACGTCGCCAGCGACAGCTCCACCGAAAGCCCCAGCCTGACCTTCTTCAGCGCCGGCCTGCAGCCGCCGGCCCTGCGCCCGATCGACATGATCGCGGCCGCCCCTGCCCCGTCGGAGCCGGTGATCGTCTATACCGGACCGAAAAAGACCGGTACCGACCTGATCGCCGCCAATGCGGTGGAAGAGGCCAAGCAGACCCCGAAGCCCAAGGCGGCCAAGAAGCGGGTTGCCGGAAAGAAGCCCGACGCCGCAGCCGACGCCAAGCCGGCCGAAACCAAGCCCGACGCCAAGCCCGACGCCAAGCCCGCCGCCGTGAAACGGGTGACCATCAAGCTCGACGGCGCGAAACCCGCTGCCGTGAAGCCGGACGCTGCGACCGCAAAGCCCACAGCCGCCAAGCCCGCAGCAACAGCCTCCGTCAAACCGGCCGCTGCGCCGGCGAAACCCAAGGCCGCTGCCAAGCCTTCGCCGAAGGCGACCGCCGGTGAGGCCAAACCCGCCGCAGCAACGCCGCGCACGTAGCGCCGTCGTCCCCCGGCGCGCCTGAGGGCGGGAGCAGCGATAGCTGCAACCGAACTCCAACCCCTCCAATCGGAGGGGCGGGGAATCCCGAAATGGATGAACAACCCGCGATTCGGGCCTGTCCCGCGGACGGCTACGCCGACCAGGGCGCATCCCGGAATGACAATGGCCTGGCGTTGCCGGCTCGCGAAATGCTTCTGCTTCCGCCGTGTTTGCTGCAGCGCAGCCTTGCCTTCAGGCCGGGCTTTGCCCAATACTTCCGCGAAACAAAGCATCGAGGGGGAAATGTGATGGAGCGCATCTGGCTCAAGCAATATCCGGCCGGCGTGCCCGCCGATATCGACGTGACTCAATATCCGTCGCTGGTCGCGCTGCTGGAAGAAAGCTTTGCGAAATTCCGTGACCGCAAGGCGTTCATCTGCATGGACAAGGCGATCACCTATCGCGAACTCGACGAGATGTCGGTGGCGCTGGGCGCCTATCTGCAGAGCAAAGGCCTCACCAAGGGCGCGCGGGTGGCGCTGATGATGCCCAACGTGCTGCAATATCCGGTAGCCACCGCCGCGGTGCTGCGCGCCGGCTATGCAGTGGTCAACGTCAATCCGCTGTACACGCCGCGCGAGCTCGAACACCAGCTGAAGGATTCCGGCGCCGAAGCGATCATCGTGCTGGAGAACTTCGCCTCTACCGTGCAGCAGGTGATCGCCAGGACCGCGGTGAAACATGTCATCGTCGGCAGCATGGGCGACATGCTTGGCTTCAAGGGCGTGATCGTCAATCTTGTCGTGCGCAAGGTGAAGAAGATGGTGCCGGCCTGGTCGCTGCCCGGCGCGGTACCGTTCAACGACGCAGTGTCGGCCGGCCGCGGCATGAAATTCGCCAAGCCCGCAATCGGCCCCGACGACGTCGCTTTCCTGCAATATACCGGCGGCACCACCGGCGTCTCCAAGGGCGCCACGCTGCTCCACCGCAACATTCTCGCCAACGTGCTGCAGAACGACGCCTGGCTGCAGCCGGCGCTGCGCAAGCCGCCCCATGTGGACCAGCTGTTCATCGTCTGCGCGCTGCCGCTGTATCATATCTTCGCGCTGACCGCGTGTTTCCTGCTGGCGATGCGAGCCGGCGGCGTCAACCTGCTGATCCCCAACCCGCGCGACATGCCGGGCTTCGTCAAGGAACTGATGAAGTACCAGGTCAACAGCTTCCCGGCGGTCAACACGCTGTACAACGGCCTGCTGCACACGCCGGGTTTCGACCAGGTCGACTTCTCCAAGCTGAAGATCTCGAATGGCGGCGGCATGGCCGTGCAGCGCGCGGTGGCCGAGGCATGGCTGAAGACCACCGGCTGCTTCATTGCCGAAGGCTACGGCCTGTCGGAGACCGCACCGACCCTGACCTGCAACCCCGCCGACGTCGACCAGTTCAACGGCACCATCGGCGTGCCGGTGCCTTCAACCTACATTTCGATCCGCGACGACGACGGCAATGAAGTGCCGCTCGGCACCCCCGGCGAGATCTGCGCCAAGGGTCCGCAGATCATGGCGGGCTACTGGAACCGGCCGGACGAGACGGCCAAGGTGATGACTGCGGATGGTTTCTTCCGCACCGGCGACATCGGCATCATGACGCCGGAGGGCTATACCAAGATCGTCGACCGCAAGAAGGACATGATCCTGGTCTCCGGCTTCAACGTCTACCCGAACGAGGTCGAGGACGTCATCGCCAGCCATCCCGGCGTGCTGGAATGCGCGGTGATCGGCGTAGCCAGCGAGCATTCGGGCGAGGCAGTGAAGGCCTTCGTGGTGAAGAAAGACCCGAACCTGACCGCGGAAGACATCATCAAGTTCTGTCATACGGAGCTCACCAACTACAAGGTGCCCAAGCAGATCGAATTCCGCACCGCGCTGCCCAAGACCAATGTCGGCAAGATCCTGCGCCGCGAATTGCGCGACGAGAAGAAGCAGGCGGCGGCCTGAATGCACGAAGCTGCGGGCGCGCCTGAAGCCACCGACGCCCGCAGCATCCGGCCGATCGATGTCGTTGCCTTCTGGCGCGATGCCGGCCGTGATCGCTGGTACGCGAAGGACGATGCCTTCGATGCAGAGATCGCACGCCGCTTCCGTACCGTCTGGGAAGCGGCGGTGGCGGACCAGCTCGCATCGTGGCAGGCGACCGACGACGGCATGCTGGCGCTGATCCTGGTGCTCGACCAGTTTCCGCGCAACATCTTCCGCAACGATCCGCGGGCATTTTCCAGCGACCCGATGGCGCGGGATCTCGCGATCGGCGCCATCGATCGCGGCGTCGATCAGCGCGTCGATCCGCAGCTTCGGCAGTTCGTCTATCTGCCGCTGATGCATTCGGAGGACCTCGCCGACCAGGAGCGCTGCTGCCGGCTGTTCCGCGCCACCGGCGAGACCGACAACCTGACATATGCCGACGCGCACGCCGACATCATCCGGCGCTTCGGCCGCTTTCCTCACCGCAATCGCCTGCTCGGCCGGGCCACGACGCCGGAAGAACAGGCCTATCTCGACGGCGGCGGCTTCCGCGGATGACGACGCTGCCGCGCGCGCGGCGGCCGGATTTTGCGCCGCACGTAATATTGTGCACGTCATTCAGCCGGTCTAAACACACTCACCCATCCTTCAGGAGAGATTGAGCATGACCATCAAAGTTGGCGACAAGCTGCCCGAGGCCAAGCTGCGCGTGATGACCGCGGAAGGTCCCGTGGTGAAGACCACCGACGATGTGTTCAAGGGCAAGAAGGTGGCGCTGTTCGCGGTGCCCGGCGCCTATACCGGCACCTGCCACAAGATGCATCTGCCGAGCATCTTCCTCAACGCCTATGCGCTGAAGGACAAGGGCGTCGACAGCATCGCGATCATCTCGGTCAATGACGCCTTCGTGATGAACGCCTGGAAGAAGGACACCGACCTGCGCGACGAGGCCACCTTCCTCGCCGACGGCAACGCCGAATTCACCAAGGCCATCGGCATGGAACTGGACGCTTCCGGCAATGGCCTCGGCATCCGCTCCAAGCGCTACTCGATGCTGGTCGAGGACGGCGTCGTCACCAAGTTCAACATCGAGCCGAACCCCGGCAAGGTGGAAGTATCGGGCGGCGATACGCTGCTTGAACAGCTTTGAGCTGAGGCGTCCTCGCCACAAACGCGACTGTCATCGCCCGGCCTGGCGCGCAATTGCGCGCCTGGACCGGGCGACCCAGTATTCCGGGAGGCCAGTGACAAGCACCAGGGTCTGAGGCTACTGGATCACCCGCATCCGCGGGTGATGACAATTGTGGGTGTGTCGATCGCAAGAACAGCGCCTTCGCTACTTCCTGTGGCGGTTCTCCGCCAAACCGTCCCGCGACAACTGATCGGCGCGTTCGTTTTCGGCGTGGCCGGCGTGGCCCTTGACCCAGTGCCAGCGGATCGTGTGGGTGTGCAACGCTGCATCGAGGCGCTGCCACAGGTCGACGTTCTTGACCGGTTTCCTGTCGGCGGTCTTCCAGCCGTTCTTCTTCCAGCCGTGGATCCAGCTCATGATGCCGTTGCGCAGGTACTGGCTGTCGGTGTGAAGATCGACGGTGCACGGCTTCTTCAGCGCCTCCAGCGCGGAGATCGCCGCCATCAGCTCCATGCGGTTGTTGGTGGTGTGCGGCTCGCCGCCCTTCAATTCCTTCTCGACGTCGCCGAATTTCAGGATCGCGCCCCAGCCGCCGGGGCCGGGATTGCCGGAGCAGGCGCCGTCGGTGTGGATGATGACGGGAGTGAGAGCTTTCACGCGGGCAATCCTCAGGCTTCAACGCCGTAATCGGCCATGCAGCGCACCGCCTGATGAAACCGCAACTTGCGCACGTATTCCAGCGGGTCTTTCGGCCGCACCAGCGCGCCCGGGGGCACGTTCAGGAAGTCGACGAGGCGGGTCAGCAGGAAGCGCAGCGCCGCGCCGCGCGCGAGCAGCGGCAGTGCCGTCTCCTCGACCTCCGACAGCGGCCGCACCCGGCGATAGGCATCGAGAAACGCCCGCGCCTTGGTGACGTTGAACGAATGATCGGCCTCGAAGCACCAGGCATTGAGGCAGATCGCGACGTCATAGGCGAACAGGTCGTTGCAGGCGAAATAGAAGTCGATCAGGCCGGAAACGCGGTCGCCGAGAAACAGCACATTGTCAGGAAACAGGTCGGCGTGGATCACGCCGGCCGGCAGATCCTTCGGCCAGCAGCTCTCCAGATAATCGAGTTCGGCTGCGAGGAAGGCGCGCAACCCGTGCTGGACCTCGTCGGCCCGCGCCGCCGCGGCATCGAACAGCGGCCGCCAGCCCGACACCGACAGCGCATTGGGCCGGCTCATGGGAAAATCGCGGCCGGCGAGATGCAGCTTCGCCTGCGCCTCGCCGATCCCCGCGCAGTGGACCGCCGTCGGCTTGCGTGGCCAGACGCCTTCGAGGAAATCGATGATCGCGGCGGGCCGTCCGGCCAGCGTGCCGAGCATGGCGCCGTCGCGCATCGTCACCGGCTGCGGACAGGTGATGCCGTGGGTCGCCAGATGCGCCATCAGGCCGAGGAAGAACGGCAGGTCGTCGACCCGCGTGCGCTTCTCGTACAAGGTGAGAAAGAACGCACCCTTGGTAGTGTGCAGCAGGAAGTTGGAGTTCTCGACGCCCTCGGCGATGCCCTTGTAGGACAGGAGCTCGCCGATGTCGTAACGCGCCAGAAACGCCGCGAGCTCGTCGGCGGCGACGTCAGTGTAAACCGCCATGGCGCTTAAGCGGCGTCGGGGCGCAACGAGCGCGGCAGCGGGAAGAACTCGTTCTCTTCCGCAGCCGACACCGTCTCCACATGCAGCTCGTAGCGCTCGGCGAAGGCGCCCATGATCTCCTCGACGATCACCTCCGGCGCCGAGGCGCCCGCGGTGATGCCGAGGCTCTTGATACCCTCGAACATCGACCAGTCGAGATCGGCGGCACGCTGCGCCAGCACCGAGACCTTGCAGCCCTCGCGCTCGGCGACCTCGCGCAGCCGCTGCGAGTTCGACGAGTTCGGCGCACCGACCACGATCAGGGCGTCGACCACCGGCGCCACCTTCTTCACCGCGAGCTGGCGGTTGGTGGTGGCGTAGCAGATGTCTTCCTTGTGCGGTCCGTTGATGGTCGGAAAACGCTTCTTCAGCATCGCGACGATCTCCGCGGTGTCGTCGATCGACAGCGTGGTCTGGGTCACGAAAGCGAGGTTGTTGGGGTCTTTCGGCGTGAAGGTCTCGGCGTCCTGGGCGGTCTCGATCAGCATCACGGCGCCGGCCGGCAGCTGGCCGAGCGTGCCGACCACTTCCGGGTGATGCGAATGCCCGATCAGCAGGATCTCGCGGCCGCGCTTGAAATGGATCGCCGCCTCGCGATGCACCTTGGTGACCAGCGGGCAGGTGGCGTCGAGCGAGAAGAAATTGCGCTGCTTGGCGTCCGCCGGCACCGATTTCGGCACGCCATGGGCGGAAAACACCACCGGAGCGGAGGTATTATCGGGGATTTCGGCCAGTTCCTCGACGAAAATCGCGCCCTTGGTGCGCAGGCTGTCCACCACATACTTGTTATGGACGATTTCGTGCCGGACATAGACCGGGGCGCCATGGATCGCCAGCGCCCGCTCAACGGTATCGATGGCCCGGACCACCCCGGCGCAGAAGCCGCGGGGCGAACAAAGCACGATTTTCAGGGGCGGTTTGGCCTGCATTTGGAACAATCCAGCGACCCGGCACCCCAAACGGCGGGCGCGAGGCGGTCAATTCGATGGGGACAATCAGCCAAAGGGCTTGGTTCGGTAAGGACTTGGGGCCGGTTTGCGGCGCTGTCAAGGCCGAACAGTCTTCCATTGCGGAGTTAGGCCGGGACAGACTATATACAGCCTGAATTCCCCGTCATCACCGATGACCAGACGGCTCCGCCTCCAAAACGGTGGGCGGAGCGTAAAGGAGATTTGCCATGAGCAACGCACCGCTGATGCCAAAGGCGACTGCCGTGTGGCTGGTCGACAATACCGCGCTGACCTTCGACCAGGTCGCTGATTTCACCAAGATGCACCCCTTGGAAATCCGCGCCATCGCCGACGGCGACGCGGCCCAGGGCATCAAGGGCATGGACCCGATTTCCAACGGCCAGCTGACCCGCGACGAGATCGAACGCGGCGAGAAGGACAAGAACTATCGCCTCAAGCTCGAGGAGAGCAAGGTGATCCTGCCGCCGGCGGCCAAGAAGAAGGGGCCGCGCTACACCCCGGTGTCGCGCCGCCACGAGCGGCCGAGCGCGATCCTGTGGCTGGTGCGCAACCATCCCGAGCTGAAGGACAGCCAGATCATGCGGCTGGTCGGCACCACCAAGACCACGATCGCCTCGATCCGCGACCGCACGCACTGGAACGCCTCGACCCTGACGCCTATGGACCCGGTGACGCTCGGCCTGTGCTCGCAGATCGAACTGGATTTCGAAGTGCAGCGCGCGGCCAAGGAGAAGCCGACCGATCAGGCCTATGGCGGCGCGACGTTGCTGCCGGCCTCCGAAACCACCCGCAAGGAGGAAGAATACGAGGCCTCCGAACGCAGCGGCGACGATCTCAACGTGGATGCCGTGTTCGCCAAGCTCAAGGGCATCGGCGGCACCAAGAAGGCCGACGACGAGGAATAGGTCTTTCGCACCTCGCGAGACGCGCCTTCAGCATTCAATCGAAAAAAGCGGCGAAGAAGTTCGCCGTTTTTTTTTGCGCATCACGCTCGGCTCTTGTGCCCCGGACGCGATGCAATGCGCAGTATTGCATCGCGTCCGGGACACAAGACAGCCCTTACACAAACGTCACTTTCCAAAGCCGGCCGAATCCTGCGACATCGGCGCAAGCGGGCGCTGCGGCCTGCGCCGGGGGCTCCCACGATGGCATCGCTCTGGCTTGGTTTGATTCGTCTCATCGCGGGCTTTCGCCGCGGCCTGCACGATCCCGAATTCCGCGCCATCCTGTTCCTGATCGCGGTGGCGATCGGCATCGGCGCGGCGTTCTTCCGCATCGTCGAACAGTGGCCGTGGATCGATGCGGTCTATTTCAGCGTCATGGCGCTGACCACCGTCGGCGACGCCACGCTGGCGCCGACCACGGCGATCGCAAAAATCTTCACCATGGCGTTCTCGATCTGCGGCATCGGCCTGATGCTCGCCTTCCTGTCGCGGCTGTCGTCATTCCGCGACCACGGCGGCGAACAGGACGGACGGAAATAATCCTCACGCCTTCTTGAGAAACTCCACGCGCAGCACCAGGCCCTTGACCTTGTCGGTGCGGCCCTCGATTTCCTCCTCGTTGTCGGTGAGGTGGATGTTCTTGATCACGGTGCCGCGCTTCAGCACGGTGGACGAGCCTTTCAGCTTGAGGTCCTTGATGAGCGTGACGGTATCGCCTTCGGCGAGCAGCGCGCCGTTGGAATCCCTGACCTTGATATCCATGATGTGTCCTTGTGGCGTAGAAGCGCGCCGCACGTGAAGTGACGGAGCGCTCCGATCTTCCCTCTCCCCCTGTGGGAGAGGGTGGACCGGACGAAGTCCGGGCCGGGTGAGGGGGCAGCGCGGATCGAGAGCCTGTCCCCTCACCCGCCTCGCTGCGCGAAGCCACCCTCTCCCACAAGGGGAGAGGGGAAGCAAGAAACCGTTGCCCGATTTTTCACGATTGCGGCTGCCGCAAAAGAGCGGGGCCGATTTGCATCGGCCCCGCGGTCGTCAGGTCTGGGCTAAAACTCAGAACTTGTAGGTGATGCCGGTGCCGATCAGCCAGGGATCGAGATTGACCTTGCCGGTGATCGGCGTGCCATCGGCCAGACGGCCTTCCCAACCCGGGCGCAGCCAGAGCTTCTTGACGTCGACGTTCCAGCCCCAATGCCTGTCGATCATGTAGTCGAAGCCGAACTGCACCACCGGCGCGGCGGCGTCCTTCAAATGACTGTCGATGACGGTGGTGCCGCCCGCTGACTGGCTGAAGAACCAGGTGTAGTTGACGCCGGCACCGACATAGGGCTTGAACGCGCCGAATTCGGTGAAGTGGTACTGCAGGGTCAGGGTCGGCGGCAGCAGCCAGGCCTTGCCGACATCGACGCCGGCCAGCGCGTCAGCGCCGGTGACATGGTGCTTGGTGACGCCGAGGATGAGTTCGGCCGCGATGTTCTTGGTGAAGAAGTAGGAGATATCCAGCTCAGGAACGACCTGATCGGAGGTCTTCAGCGACGAGCCCGGGACCTGATCGACACGACCGCCATTTTCCGGGATCACGCCGAGCACGCGCAGGCGAATCATCCAGGGATTCCATTCTTCGACGACCGGTGCCTTGTAATAGGCCTTGGCCGGGAGGTCGGCGGCCTGCGCCGGTGCTGCGAGGGCGCCGAGCGCCGCTGTCGTCATCAGCACCGACAGTGCTGTCATAACCTTCTTCATCAAACTTCCCCAAATGTTCAATCGTCAGCGTGAACGAACTCAGCTGGCTGGTTCAGAACAGAGACGACAGCGGGGAATTCGGATAATTGATCGAGATCAAACCGGGTCGGTCGCAGGTGACGTTTGCCCCCGACCGTGGCTTTGATGTCACAGAGTCCGTGCCCACGATCGCCATCCACCGGACAATGCGTCGCAATGGCGGGCGGATCGAGCGCGCCAGCCGACGCGGGGAAGCGCCAGTCCTACGGACGGTCCGGATTGTTCAGCATGTGTTCGCCAAGATTGCGCTGCGCACGATCGGCGCGGGCGACGGCGTTGCTGCGCTGGACGTCGCGATCCTTGCGGCAGGCCGCATATTCGCTGGAGCCGACCGCGACACCGTTGGCGCGGCAGGTGGCGTCGTCATCCTCGCCGAGGCTGGAGGCAGGAATGTCGGTGCGCCGCGCACAGGCGCCCAACGTGAGCGCCACGAGCGTCAGAACGATGAGATGGGTCGGAGTCGGTCGCATGCGAAATCCTGGCGGCGTGACGGTCGCGCCGTGTTTAGCGCGAAATGCGGGGATTGTAAGGAGTGGATGTCGGCGCCGACGGCTTGCTTCCCTCGCCCCGCCGCGCGAAGCGAAGCTTCACTGGGCGGGGAGAGG
>LNAP01000592.1_pt1 | contig 85050 bp, 85 predicted proteins | sample 602601 | NCBI WGS metagenome assembly LNAP01 (sample SAMN02440304, study PRJNA202911) | soil metagenome | biome: Subtropical and temperate rainforests or woodlands; isolation source: soil samples (1 kg each in a 20% v/v slurry with milli Q water) were... ...
GAAGCTCGGTTTTGGCCTCCAAGGCCGTCTTCTTTTTGGTTGGCATACATGCACCTCTTCAGCATGTTATGCCCGAACACAAAATTTCTGACAGTCCCCTCAAAACCGGACTGGAAATCGCGCATGTGCACGAAATCCACATCTGCTGACGTGGAGGGAAGGCCGGATGTCATTACACTAGCGGCTCGTGATACTTTCCAGCTAGGCCAAGGCCTCCTTTTCTATCCGAGTCTCTACACCTCATGTCGAGCATCGCCGTTACCGATCTGACCTCCACCATGGACGTCGACAGCGTCTCGCGGCCGGTTGTGGCTCTGAGTGCCACATTGGTCGCCAAGGACTGGGAAAATGCCACGCATCAGCACCGCAAGGCGCAGTTGATCTACTCGGTTCGCGGCATCCTCAACTGCGAAATCGAAGAAGGCGTCTGGATCGTGCCGCCGCAGTGCGCCTTGTGGATCCCCGGCGACTTGCCCCACTCGGCCTGGGGTTCCGGTGAAGTGGAGTGCTACTGCCTGTTCGTCGAGCAGGATGCCGCGCCGGATCTGCCGACCACCTGCTGCACAATTTCGGTATCGCCGCTGCTGCGCGAGTTGCTGCTCAAGGCGACCGCCGTTCCCGAGCTGTACGCCCCAGGCGGACGGGAGGAACGGTTGCTGGCGGTGTTGCTCGACGAGCTGGTGGCGGCGCCGGTGGAGGACCTGCACCTGCCCATGCCGCGTGACCCACGCTTGCGTCGCCTCGCGGAAATGATCCTGGCGACGCCGGCTGACAAGACGTCGAAGACCGCCTGGGCGACGCGCATAGGTATGAGCGAGCGCAGCATGAGCCGCCTGCTGCTGCAGGAAATTGGCATGAGCTTCGGGCGCTGGCGTCGGCAGCTGCACGTGATCCTGGCGCTGCAAAGGCTGACCAAGGGTGACAGCGTGCAAACGGTGGCGCTGGAACTGGGCTACGAAAACGCCAGCGGCTTCGTCACGATGTTTCGCAAGGCGGTGGGCAAGCCGCCGGCTCGCTACCTTTCGGATCGCACCGGCAGCGCGGTGACGGCAGTTGCGCCCGGAATCATGCTCCCCGATCCGATCGCCCTCTGATCCAATCCGCCTGTCCTGACGCAAGCCTGCGCTGCTTTATTAAAAAGCCGCGGACTTCAGCCCCCCCCACACACCCTGCAACGTCGCTCGCCCATGAAGACGACCGCGCATAACGGCGACATCGCCGCATGTCACGCCGGCCGTTTGCCCCTCGTCAGTCTGCCTGGCAAGTCGACCATATTCCGTAATCAACCATGACTATTACTCAAAACGGCCAGCGGGAGGGTGTGATCATTATTGGCCGAATCGAATAACAATCTGGCCTGATTTCACCATCATGGCGCATTGCCTTTGTTGTTAAATGCGCCATCTAAATGCAAATGAGTATTGCTTAAATGAAAACTTCATCCATTACAGGGAAGTTTCGCTCGTCTCTTGCTCTGTGCGCCGATTCAGTCGTCTGCCCGCCGCTCGCCGGGCACCTCAAAAACGCGCCCTGCAGCGCGCTGGGCTCGGCGATTGCGGCAGCGCTTGTGCTCAGTGCGCCGGGCGCATTTGCCGCCGAGACGGCGCAGCCGCAGAACAAGGCAGCAGACTCAGCCCAGAAGGAAGTGGCCCTGCCGGCAATCCGCGTGACAGGCCAAATGGACAACGCAACCACCGAGGGAACCGGCTCCTACACCACCGGCGAGACGGCAGTGGCGACGCGCCTGCCGATGACACTGAAGGAAACGCCCCAGGCGGTGACCGTGATCACGCGCCAGCGCATGGACGACCAGCAACTCAACACGGTGCAGAGCGTGCTGGAGAACACCAACGGTGTCACCGCGCGCCAGGCCGACAGCGAGCGCACCAGCTTCTATTCGCGGGGGTTGCTGATTAACAACGTGCAGTACGACGGCATCCCCACCGTGATCGGCAACGCCGTCAACGGCAGCGGCATCAGCGTCCTGGACACCGCCTTCTATGACCGTGTCGAGGTGGTGCGTGGCGGCTCGGCCCTGCTGACCGGCACCGGAAACCCTTCAGCCTCCATCAACCTGGTGCGCAAACGGCCGACACCTGAATTCGCCGCATCCGCCTCCCTCGGCGCCGGGAGCTGGGATACCCACCGCGGCATGGGCGACGTCTCCACACCGCTGACCGAGGACGGCCGCATCCGCGCGCGCCTGGTAGGCACCTATCAGGACGGCAACTCCTACCTGGACGGCTACAAGCCCGAGCGCAAGGCGTTCTACGGCATCGTCGAGGCCGACCTGACCGCCGATACCACGGTGAGCCTGGGCTATGACTACCAGGACATTACGCCGAAGGGCGCCACCTGGGGCGGCTTGCCGCTGTAGTACAGCGACGGTTCGCAGATCGATTATTCCCGCTCCAAGAGCTATGGGCAGGACTGGAGCCATTTCGACAACACCCTCAAGACCGCCTTTGCCGAAGTCGAGCACCGCTTCGACAACGGCTGGACGCTCAAGGGCGTGTTCAACCAGTACCGCACCGAAAGCGAATCCGAACTGGTCTCCCTGGGTGGCCGGCCTGACCCCGTCACGGGGCTGGGCGCCTTCCCGTTCGCAGTGGCGTCCGAGGGGCGCAGTCGCCAGAACACCTTTGACGTGATGGCCAGCGGCCCCTTCGAAATGCTCGGTCGCCAGCACGACCTGGTGGTCGGCGCGACAAGTTCACGCCGCAAGGCCAGTCAGGACGATGTAGCGCCGTTCTTCGCAGGCTTTACGCCGATTAACATCCATACCCTGAGCCCAGGCACTCCACGGCCCAACTTTGATGCCATACCGCATATCCCGAACCGCACCGAGGTCAAGCAGAGCGGCATCTATAGTGCGGCCCGCTTCTCCCTGGCCGATCCGCTGAAGCTCATCGTCGGCGGGCGCCTGAACTATTACGAGGTCGACGACGACGCCAACGGCAGCACGCTGCACTACAAGAAAAACAACGAATTCACCCCGTACGTCGGACTGGTCTACGACATCGACAGTACCTACTCGGCTTACGTCAGCTACACGGGCATCTTCAACCCGCAAACCGACTTCCGCGACACGACCGGCAACGTGCTCACGCCGTCCAAGGGCAAGACCAAGGAAGTCGGCCTCAAGGCCGCCTATCTGGACGGGCGCCTGAATGCTGCCGTGGCGGTGTTCGAGACCAAGCTGGACAACGCCGCGCAACTGGTCCCCGGCGCGTTCACCCCAGGCGGAGCCAACGCCTATACCGGCGCCGACGGCACCAAGTCTCGCGGCATCGAGTTCGACCTGCAGGGCGAGCTGGCCACTGGCTGGAACATCTACGCCGGTATCGCCCACTTCACCGCCGAGGATGGCGACGGCGAGCACCTGAACTCCCAGCTACCGCGCACCACGGCCCAGTTCTTCACCACCTACCGGCTGCCTGGCGCGTGGAACAAGCTGACCCTGGGCACAGGCGTGAAGTGGCAGAGCCGCTTTTACCAGGCGCCGGGCGTTGGCACCAGCACGCTGGGCGGCGAACAGAGCGCCTATGCCCTGACCTCGGTGATGGGGCGTTACGCCCTGAGCGAGAACATCGACCTGGGCCTCAACGTCAACAACCTATTCGACAAGAAGTACGCCTTGCAGAAGGGTGACTTCGACACCGTGACCTATGGCGCCCCGCGCAACCTGATGGCCACGCTGGACTACCGCTACTGATTGCCCGCAGTACGCGGATCGCTGCCGGCGACTCGCGCCCCTACCGCCTTGAACATCGAGAACGTGCTCATGCCTACCCAAAACCCGGTTCACGTATTGGCGATACACAATGCGAACAAGGTCACCTTGTTCTGGTTGACGACTACTGCTGGCGCAGTGCTCTTCGTGACCTTCCAGTTGTTCTTCTACGTAAACGACTTTGTGAGAGCACAGGGCACCGCCCCGGCGATTACCTTCGAGCCCGGCATGCTTTGGGTGTTTCCTACCTTCTATGGCTCCTGGATCGTCACGGTGCTCCTCGCCCTGATCGAAACCCGCAAGGCCCAGTGGGCTGTCCTGATCCTCGGCAGCCTGCTGGTCGTGCTCAATACCCTGGGCGGAGTCACCGACGGGCTGCGCGACGGCTGGTACGTCGCCTTCTCGGCGGTATTCTTCATCACCCTGCCCGGAGTGTTCGCCATCGCCGCCAGCTGGCGTCACCTCAACCGCAAAGGAACCCGCCATGCCGATGAATAGCGCTGAATTCCCGCTGGTGTGGATGAGTTTCGCCCACGAGCCCGGGCACGATACCCAGAAGGACTTCGACGAGTTCGCAGCCAACCTGCAGCGCGGCGAACCCTTCGTGCTGCTCAGCGAAACGCCACCCGGCGATGACCATGAGCACTCACCAGAAGAAAAGAAACGCACCACGCTGTGGATGAAGAAGCACAAGGCGCAACTGCGCAGCCTGGTTCTGGCCCTGATCATGGTCGAACCCAGCGCGGCAAAGCGCCTGGGATTCAAGGCATTCGCCGGCCTGTTCGCCAAGGTCTGGGGCTACCCGCTGCTGTTCGCCGCCTCACGCGAGCAGGCCATCGAGATGGCCCACGAACTGCTGCGCAAGACTAACAGGGAGGCGCGCTGAGGGTTGCCTAGCTGAAACGACTCAGTTCGCTACAACTTCACCCTCGGAAACTTCGTCCAGTGATTTGCCGCGAGCTCGCTCTTGCGAAACGGCTTAGTAAGCCGCGGTACTTCTGGGTGATTATCAGGCATCAGTGCGGTGAGGGCGTGCGATGGGCAGCAAAGGCCATTCTCTGCCAATCATAGGTGGTCAAATCCGATGTAAATGGCAGGTAAGGTCGAATGCATGCCACGAGGGAAGTCCGTGCAGAACTCATCGGCCAGCTAAGCAGAAACGGGCGCTTTAAGCGCCCGAAACTCTGTCAATGTTCAACCTGCGCCTGAAGTCGTCGACCAATCACTTCCAGCAAATCACACCCATCGCGCAATGGAATTACCAAAAGTTGCGCCAAGTCCGAAAGCACCACTGTGTCGCTGGCGATCTCGGATCGGAACGCGATGTTTTCCAGTACTTGAGTCACCACACGGATGCGGTAATCAGCGGTTGCGTGCAAGACGTCCAGCGGGGATAAATCCCCTCGCCACAGGGAGGGCGGTGCAGCTAGCCCTCGAACTCCGTTTGCAGCATCCCCAAAAACGCCTCCCTGGCAGGATGCCGACCGGTGTTTTCATGCCAATAAAAAAGGTTATCGATCCCCGCCAGCTCGGGAAATTCATACCCCGTCCAACCAGCCCCCTGGCGGTATTGCTCATAGATCCCACGGGGCACCAGCGAGACACCTGCACCTGCACTGACGCAGCCGACGATGGCGCCGTAGCTGGCGATGCTGATGATCGGCTGCGTTTGCTCATGGCGTAGCAGCCATTGCTCCAGCGCCAAGCGGTACGGACAGCCCGTGGGCCACATGAAGATCACTTTGCCTCGCAAATCTGCCGCGCTGCGCAGTGGGCCGTGAGACTCGGAGGCGATGAGCACCAGATCTTCGCGGTACATCACGGCTCGCTTGAGTCCAGGTCGCTCCATGTCCACCGCTACGATTACGCCATCGAGCCGGTGATGCTGGACATCGTCCAGCAGCTGAGCCCAGGTGCCCGTGCTCAGTTCCAGGGTTACTTGCGGGTATTGCGCGTGGTATTTGGCCAGCAACTGGGGCAGACGCCCCGTGGCGCTGGACTCGATCGCGCCAATGCGCAACGGGCCGCTCGGCGCGCTGTCAGGGGCTATTGCGCGGCGGGCTTCTTCTGTCAGGTTCAGTATTTTTGTCGTGTATTCGAGAAACACTTCGCCCGCCGGGCTGACTCGCAGTCCGCGACCTTCGCGGAAGAACAACGGCGTGCCGAGCTCCCGCTCCAGGGATTTGAGGCGTGCGGTGATGTTGGACGGCACGCAGTGCAGCACTTCAGCGGCACGGGCGATGCTGCCGGTGTCGCAGACCGTCTTGAGCATGCGCAGTTGGGACAGTTCCATAGCTCACCCAAAGTGAATGGTGGATTGAGTTTAAGTCACTTGTGCTGATGTGGGGTGGTTTCGATACTTCGAGGCAAATCGGCAGACGCTCAATGGGGCAGGGACTTCTAAATGGAAACGCGTTGTGTGTCGTTCGACGGTTCCTCCAGCAAACCCGGTGCGGGAATTATCCTCGCGACGACGTTCGTGATTTTTTGCTGGGCCTATTCTCCGATTGGCATTCGCATCGGCTTGCAGGCTTACGAGCCGGGTCACTTGGCGCTGATGCGGTTTCTCATCGCTTCGGTGTTCATGGCCCTGGTCGCGATGGTCAAGGGTATTTCCCGGCCGCGTCTCAGGGACCTGCCATTGCTGGCGGTGCTGGGTTTCTTCGCTGTGAGCTTGCACCACATCGCCCTCAATTACGGTCAACGTGGTGTCAGTGCCGGGGCTGCCAGTGTGCTGGCCCAGTCCACGCCTTTGTTCAGCGCTTTACTCGCACATTTTTTCTTCAAGGACAGAGTCAGTGGTTGGCAGTGGGGGTGCGTAGTGTGCGGCTTGTTTGGCGCTGCCGTGGTCGTGGCGGGGGATCGTGGCTTGGGTGATATGAACGCCCATGGACTATTGATCCTGCTGGCGGCGCTGTCCTGGAGTCTGTATTTCTCTCTCCAGAAACGTCATGCCTATCGATACGATGGATTGACCATGGTTTGCTACACCGTCTGGTCGGGCACAGTCCTGCTATTTATTTTCGCGCCGGGACTGCTAATTGACGCACAACACGCTTCTGTTTCGGTGAATCTGGCGGTGCTGATATTGGGTATTTTTCCCAGCGCGCTGGCGTACCTCGCATGGGCTTACGTGCTGGCGCATAGCAATGTAAGCCGCGCCTCCATGGCGCTTTACCTGATACCGCCCACCGCGATGTTGATGGCTTCTGTGGTGCTGGCCGAGCGCCCGTCAGTGATGGTGGTGGTTGGGGCGGTTATCGTGTTGATGAGCGTGCTGGCGTTGAATCTTGAGCCGGTGAAGGGGGCAAATGCCAGCTGATTCTGTAGTGGTTGTAGGCAATGACGTCGGAGGGTTGCGAAAGGCAACTCCAGCTTGACGAACCGTTGCCATGGCGAAAACGAGAATCGTCGGCTGACTTCACAACGGTCGTGAGGCACGGTTCTACGCGTTTCGTCTGATCCGTATTTTTCTGTTAAAGCTGCCGCTGTAATGAACCCAGTTCCCACCTCAGAATAGCCACGCGGTTTGCCTATCAAACCGCCCGTGTAGCGCAGTTTTCTGCTCCAGGAGTGCTCATGACGAAGATGGCGTTTTTTTTGGGTGGCTTTTTGGCACTGACCCTTTTGATTGGCGTGCTGGCGACGATTTCGCCGGTGTAGACACAAGCCCGCAGACAAGGTGGTCCTGTAGCAAAGGCATGCTTGGGCGGAATACTGAAGCAAACCCGGTCGCTTTTTGTGGCGAGGGGATTTATCCCCGTTGTGGGAGCAAAGCTTGCTCGCGAAGCAGGCGCCTCGGTTGCTGAAAGATTGCATCGCCTGCATCGCGGGCAAGCCTTGCTCCCACAATGAGTTCTGTGTGGATCGGGGAGCAGTCCATAGCGCCTACCGATGCAAAATCACCTGCGCAATCTCCTGCAACCCCATCACCCGCTGTGCGGCGTTGAGTTTGATGGCTTCCTTGGGCATGCCGAAGACCACGCAGCTGGCTTCGTCCTGGGCCACGGTGCTGCTGCCGGCGTCGAGCATTTCTTTCAGGCCGCGGGCGCCGTCGTCGCCCATGCCGGTCATGATGATGCCGGTGGCGTTGCGGCCGGCGAATTTGGCCACTGAGCGAAACAGCACGTCCACCGATGGGCGGTGGCGGTTGACCAGGGGGCCATCCACCACTTTTACGTGATAGAACGCGCCGCTGCGGGTCACCATCATGTGTTTGCCGCCTGGGGCGATGAGGGCCAGGCCCGGGTGGATACGGTCGTTGTTGCGGGCTTCGCGTACTTCAATCTGGCACAGGCTGTTGAGTCGGGCGGCAAACGAGGCGGTGAATTTTTCCGGCATGTGCTGGACGATGACGATGCCTGGGCACACCCGTGGCAAGGCGGTCAGCACCGCTTCCAGGGCCTGGGTGCCGCCGGTGGACGTGCCGAGGGCGACGATGCGTTCGGTGGTCTGGGCCATGGCATGGCCGTTGGCGGCCGGCAGCATGGCGTCGGCGGTGAGTTTGGTGGCTGGGGTCAGCGGCGCCGGGGCAGGGCGCCGGCCCAGGTTTTTGACGTTGACCTGGGCGGCGGCGCGAATGGCCGATATCAACTCCGGTGCCGACTCCAGCAGGAAATTCTTCAAGCCGCTGGTGGGCTTGGTGATGATTTCCACCGCGCCGGCGGCCATGGCTTGCAAGGTGGTTTCGGCGCCCCTGGGCGTCAGGGACGAGCAGATCACCACCGGCGTGGGACGCTCGCTCATGATTTTCTTCAAGAAGGTGATGCCGTCCATGCGCGGCATCTCCACATCCAGCACGATCACGTCGGGCCACTCCCGGGCCAGTTTGTCCATGGCGAAAATCGGATCGGACGCCGCACCCATCACATGGATGTCCGGCGTGTCGCTGAGGATCGCCAGCAGTACCTGGCGAACCACGGCAGAGTCATCCACCAGCAGTACATTTATCTTTTTTGACATGGTTAATGCCGGGTCCTTATCGGTTGATGCCTGACCCACACGTCGCCGCTGCACAGGTCAAAGATGATGCTTCGGTAGCCCGTGCTGCCCATGTCCTGGGCGATCAGGTCCAGGCGGTACAGCGCGGCCATTTCCAGCGCTGCGTTGACGTTCATCCGCGCCACGTCGCCGAACGGCACCTGGCGTTGTAGCTCCGGGAACATTTCGCCGCCGCCGAACAGCTTGAGTTGGTAATCCTCGGGTTCGGTGCGATGGGCCTTTGCCTGGCGGACGAACAGTTCGATGGCTTCGTCGGCGTACATGCCGTTCAGCGCCGTGGAGCAGCGCGCCCGGCTGGGCAACATGTAATGGCACATGCCGCCGATCTTGCGCTCCGGATGCCACAGGGTGACGGCCACGCAAGAGCCGAGAATGGTGCGCAGGCGAGTCGGGCTGGTGGCGAAACGAAACTCGCCGGGCGCCAGATACACCTCGGGCATTTGCTTGAGCGCGGCGCTCATGGCTTGCGATAAATCGAAGGTGCCACCAGTTTCAACGCATCGGATACGCCGTTGAGGCTTTCGGAGTGGCTCACGATGAAATACCCGCCGGACTTGAGCCGTGGGAGCAATCGGGCGACCACTTTGCTTTTGGTGGGTTGGTCGAAATAGATCATGACGTTGCGCAGGAAAATGACATCGAACTCGCCCAGCTCCGGCAAGGTGTCGTTGAGGTTGACCTGGATGAAGTTGACCCGGCTGCGCAACGCCCGGTCGATGAGGAATGTGCCTTGCTGGCTGCCGGTGCCCTTCAGGCAATATTTCACCAGCAACGGTTGGGGCAGGGTACGGGCGCGTTCCATGGGGTAATGTCCGGAACGGGCCTTGGCCAGTACCTGGCTGCTGATGTCTGAACCGATGATTTCCCAAGGTGTGGTGCCCAGTCCTTCGGCCAGGGTCATGGCCAGGCTGTAGGGCTCTTCACCCGAGGAACTGGCGGCGCTCCACAGGCGGAAGGTTTTACCCGGCGTTGCATGGGGCAGCACATGTTCGCGCAGGAAATCGAAGTGCTTGGGCTCGCGGAAAAAGTAGGTTTCGTTGGTGGTGAGCAGGTCCAGCGCCACCTGCAATTCCTCGGTGCGCTGGCCGCTCATGATCAGCTTGAAATACTCGCCATAACTGCCCAGCTCATAGTGCTTGAGGCGCTTGAACAACCGCCCGGCCACCAGGGCCTTCTTGGCCGGTGACAGGTTGATGCCCGCGGCTTGATACAGCCAGGCTTGAAACTGGCTGAACTCACGGTCATTGAGCGCCAATGAGTTCACAGTGCGTTCCTTGCAGGTGTCTGCGTTCATTGGTTTTCAGCTTCCAGCGCGGCAGGGCTGGCCTGGGCCAGCTGCGACATTTCATCGATGGACAGCACTCGGTCCACCTCCAGTACGATCACGAACTTACCGTCGACCTTGGCCATGCCGCTGATGAAATCGGCGCGGATCTTCGCCCCGAAACTCGGTGGCGGTTCGATCTGCGAAGCCGGGATCTCCAGCACCGCCGACACCGTGTCCACCAGCAGGCCGATGTCCTGGGCGGGGCCGTCCTCGGTGTTGGCCTCGATGATCACCACGCACGAACGCCGGGTGATCGCCGAGTTCTGTCGGCCGAACCGGGCCGACAGGTCCACCACCGGCACGACCGCGCCGCGCAGGTTGATCACCCCGCGTACGAAGGCCGGCATCATCGGCACCACCGTCAGGTTGCCGTACTCGATGATTTCCTTGATGCACAGGATGCCGATGGCAAACATCTCCGTGCCGAGCATAAACGTCAGGTATTGCGCTTCTTCCTCAACCGCGATGGCGGCTTGACGTGTGGTCGCGATGGCGCCCATGCCTTTTCTCCTTTTAAGCGAAGCCCGTAGGGCCGGACCGTCAGAACCGGGTGAATTCGGATTCGTCTGGCGCGCTGGCCATGTTGTAGGCAAATGCCTTGGGCATCACCGCCGCGGGCGCACGGGCTGTCTTGCGACTGGACGGGCCGGGCGTGTTGTCCACCTTCAGTGGCTGGCTGGCCGATTTGGCTGGTGCGTCCAAGGTGAAGAAGCTCATGGCCTGTTGCAGCTGTTCGGCCTGGCTGCTCATCTCTTCTGCGGTGGCGGCCAATTCTTCGCTGCTGGAAGCGTTCTGCTGGGTCACCTGGTTGAGCTGGGTCATGGCTGTGTTGATCTGCGCCACGCCGGCGGCCTGTTCTTCGGACGCGGCGCTGATTTCCTGCACCAGGTCCGAGGTCTTGTTGATGGACGGGACCATTTCGTTGAGCAGATGCCCGGCCTTCTCGGCCATGTCGACGCTGCTGGACGACAGCTCGCCGATCTCCTGGGCCGCCACCTGGCTGCGTTCAGCCAGTTTGCGCACCTCGGCGGCGACGACCGCGAAGCCTTTGCCGTGCTCACCGGCGCGGGCCGCTTCGATTGCAGCGTTGAGCGCCAGCAGGTTGGTCTGGTAGGCGATGTCGTCGATGATGCTGATGCGTTGGGCGATTTTCTTCATCGCCACCACGGTCTGCTGCACCGATTCACCGCCGTCGGTGGCTTCCTTGGCGGCTTTGCTGGCCATGCCGTCGGTGACCTTGGCGTTCTCGGTGTTCTGGTTGATGCTGGCGCTCATCTGTTCGATGGAGGCGCTGGTTTCTTCGACGCTGGCCGCCTGCTCGCTGGTGGCCTGGCTCATGGATTGCGCGGTGGCGCTGACTTCTTCGGAGGCGCTGGCCAGGTTGTCGGCGGCGTTGCGCACTTCACCGATGATATGGGACAGCTTGCCCACCATGTTTTGCATGGCGTTGAGCACCATGCCGGTTTCGTCCTTGGAGCCGCTTTCGATTTTCGCGTTCAGGTTGCCTTCGGCCAGTTGCTCGGCAACCAAGGCCGCCTGTTTCAGGGGACGGGAAATGATCCGGGAAATGAACAGCGCCAGGCCCAGGCCCACCAGCAGGGCGGCAACCAGCACGGCAATGATCGACAGGCGCGCATCCTCATACAGTTCCGTACCATGGGCGCTGGCCACGTCGGCCCCGGCGGCATTGAGCTCGACCAGTTTCTGCAGGTCGGCGGTCACCAGATCGAAATGACGTTTGGATTCGCCCTTGAGCAACGTCTGGGCTTCGTTGAGCAGATTTTGTCGGGACAGTGCGAACAGGTCCTTGCTGACGGCCAGGTACGCGGCCCAGTCACTGCGGGCGGTGTCGAACAGCTGGCGATCTTCGGCATTGGAGATCAGTTTTTCATAGGTCGCCAGGCGCGTTTCGAAACCCTGTTTGGCTTCGTCCGCTTCTTGCTCGATGGCCGTGCGCTCCTGCTCGGAGTCGGCGGTAATGTGGCGATTTTCCTTGAGGCGATAGTTCGCCGCGTAGAAACGCATGCCCGAGGCGGCGCGCATCGAAGTCATCCAGTTTTCGCGGATATCGATGGTTGTGCCGTTGACCTCGTTGAGTTGGACAATCGAGAACACCCCCATGACGGCGGTCAACGCGAGCACCACCAGAAACGAGGTGATCAGTTTGGTGGCGATTCTAAGATCGTAGAACCATTTCATTGGGAAGTACCTCTCCATGGAATTGCTAAAGCGTCAGCGAGCAGTGGCTTGTTGTGATTGAGTCGAGGTGTAGCGGTTGTCTATTTGGGCGATCTGCGTGAGCAGCGCCGGCACGTCGAGAATCAATGCCACGGCGCCGCTGCCCAGAATCGTCGAGCCGCTGATGCCGCGCAGCGCGCCGAACAACTTGCCCAAGGGTTTGATCACGGTCTGGAATTCACCGAGCAGGTCATCCACCACCAGCCCGGCCTTGAGTTCGGCGTAGCGCACCACCACTACGTTCTGCCGGCGCGAGGCCGGGCCTTCGTGGTTGAAGTGATCGCGCAGGTACACCAGCGGCAGCACTTCGCCGCGCAGGTCGAGGTAACCTTGTTCGCGGCTGCAAACCCCGTCGTCCTCGCTCAGCTCGATGCATTCCTGAACCATGTCCAGGGGGATGACATACGTGGACTGGCCGATGCCCACCAGAAAGCCATTGATGATCGCCAGCGTCAGTGGCAGGCGAATGCGCACCACGGTGCCCTGGCCCGGTTGGCTGTCCAGGTCGACAGTGCCGCGCAGCAAGGTAATGTTGCGCTTGACCACATCCATGCCGACGCCACGCCCGGAAAGGTTGGTGACGGCCTGGGCGGTGGAGAAACCGGGCTCGAAGATCAGGTTGTAGATTTCCTGGTCGGTAGGGCTGGCGCCGGGGGCGACCAGGCCGCGTTCCTGGGCTTTTTCCAGGATCCGGTCACGGTTCAGGCCGGCGCCGTCGTCGGCGATTTCCAGCACGATGCTGCCTGAGTCGTGGTAGGCATTGAGGTGCAGATGACCTTTGGCCGGTTTACCGGCCGCCAGCCGCGCCTCGGCGGTTTCGATGCCGTGGTCCATGGCGTTGCGCAACAGGTGCATGAGCGGGTCACCGATTTTTTCCACCACGGTTTTATCCAGCTCGGTCTCCGCACCGCTGATGATCAGGTCGATGTCCTTGCCCAATTCCTGGCTGACATCGCGCACCACCCGGCGGAACCGGTTGAAGGTTTCACCGATGGGGATCATGCGCAGACGCAAGGCGCCGTCGAGAATCTCTTCCACCAGGCCGGACACCGTTGAAGTCGATTCCTGCAACGAGTCGTCGTTGCAGTGGCGGGCCAGCAGGCTGGCGCCGGCGCTGGCGATCACCAGTTCGCCCACCAGGTTGATCAACTCGTCGAGCTTGTCGGCGTTGACCCGCACATAGGCGCCGTCCTTGGCCTTGCCGTCGCTGGTCGTCGGTTGCTTGTCGGGCGAGACCTGAGCGGGCATGCGCGCAGCCGAACGCTGGTCTGGCATCAGTTCGCCGGTGGTGACCATTGCCGTGTTGGGGTCAGCCTGCTCTTGGGAGGTTGCAACCAGCCCGGTGTTCATCTGCGGCACAGGGTCATCAATGGCGACGATCTGGATCTGGCAATCTTCGCGCACGAAATCGAAGACTTCGTTGATCGCCCCGTGGCCGGCAGCCGAACTGAACTCAATGTCGAACCCCAGGTAGCAGGACTCGGCATCCCAGGTTTCGGCCGAGGGCATTGCGTCGGTCAGCGTGGTGATGTGGATGATCTCACCGAGGGTTTGCAGGTAACGCAGAAATGACAGCGGGTCCATGCCGTTGCGGAACACCTCCGGGCCAAAACGCAGGGCAATATGCCAGAGGCGCGTTTCGGCGGGCGCTTGTGTGTCGCTTGCTTCGGCGGGCTTCGGGGCTTCGGCAGGCGAGGGCGCCTGATATTCCTGAAGGATCTGGCACAGCTCCATTTCCCGGGCCAGGGCCGGGGGCGCCAGTTTCGCGCCCTGGTTGGCCACCACATTGATCAGCTCCAGCATGTGATCACTGGACTTGAGCAGCACGGCGATCAGGCCGGCGTCCACTTCGACGCTGCCATTGCGCAACCGATCGAGCACGTCTTCGACGATGTGGGTGAAACTGACGATGGGTTCCAGGCCGAACAGCCCGGCCGAGCCCTTGATCGTATGGGCCGCCCGGAAGATCGCGCCAATAGCATCATCGTCGCCCGGGTCGCTTTCCAGTTGCAGCAGGGACTCTTCCATCGCCTGCAACTGTTCCCGTGCCTCGACGATGAACGTTTGTTGTGCCTGATCGAGATTGATGCTCACGCTCATATCCTTTGTCGTGTCCGACGTGTTGCGAGGTCTCTATACAACCAGGTTGCACAGGGCGAGTGTTTCCGTGACGGCCTTGCTGTGGCCCGTTATCTCCAGGCGGGTACCGGCCTTGGGAGCCTCGCGCTGGACCATCATCAGCAGTTGCAGGCCGGCGCCGTCCATTTCTGTGATCTGCGACAGATCCAGCGCCATGCGCGGCGTCGCCCCCAGGCGCGGCAGCAACTGCGCGGCGAGGTCGGCGGCGGTGTAGATCGTCAGCTCGCCGTCGATCTGCACCTGCGCGGTGTCGTCCTGTGTTTCGTACAGCAAGGGCATTTCACTCTCCGCGAATCAAGGAAGAATCAGCTTGGACACCGCTGCCAGCATCTGCGCCGGCTGGAACGGCTTGACCACCCAGGCCTTGGCACCCGCCGCCTGGCCCTCGAGTTTTTTCGACTCCTGGGATTCGGTGGTGAGCATGATGATCGGCGTGAACTTGTAGCTGGCCAGCTTCTTGACCTCCTTGACGAAGGTGATGCCGTCCATGTTCGGCATGTTCACGTCACTGATGATCAGGTGCACCTTCTGGCCATTGAGCTTGCCCAGTGCATCCTTGCCATCGCTGGCCTCGATCACGTCGTAGCCGGCACTTTTCAACGCGATGCCGACGACCTGCCGGACGCTCGCGGAGTCGTCGACAACCAATACACTTTTAGCCATGAACGGCTCTCCTAGAAGAAGGTTATTTCCTGTGAATTCTGTTGCGCGCCCGATTCGCCGTGGTGGTTGCGGCGTTGTTCTTCGGTGGCGTATGTGGTTTCCATGCGTGCCAGCCATTGGCGGGCATCGATGGAAACGGCCTGGTCGGGCGACTGACTGGCCTGCTGCATATGCACATGCAGGTCCTCGATGTTGTCGCGCACGTGGCTGAGAATCTGGCTGACCCGATCCTGGAATTGCAGGTTGACCAGCACTTCGGTGAGCTCGTCGCGAATACCGAAGCTTTCCTGTTGCAACAGGTCGGCCGATTCGGCCAGCCGCCCGGTGACGCTCTTGAAGCGTTCCAGCACGCGCTGGATGCTGTCCTCGGAGACGCTGACCGACTGGCTGTCCTGATCCGCGCCGCTGGAGGCGGCCTGGACCAGTTGGGTGATGGCGCTATTGATGATGTCGACCTTGGCCGACATCTGCTGGCCAGTCTCGCTGGACTTGCTCGACAGGCTGCGCACGGCGTCGGCCACCACCGCAAAACCGCGCCCGGCTTCGCCCGCACGGGCGGCTTCGATGGCGGCGTTGAGGGCCAGCAAGTTGGTTTGCGCGGCAATGGCCGCGACATCGGCGGCCATGGTCCGCAGTTCGCCGGTGTAGGCGGTGAGGTTACGCACCTGGGCCAGGGTTTCATCGCGGCTGGCCTGGGTGGCTTTCAGGGAGTCGATGACCTGGACCAGCTCACCTTCGCTTTGGGCCAGTACCTGCACGGCGCCGCCACTGCTGTTGCCGGCCAGCTCACCGGCGGCCAGTTGCGAAGCTTGCACGGTATCTTCCAGGCGTGAAGAGATGCCGGTGAAGCGATTGGTCAGCGAGACGATCGCGGTTTCGGTCTGCTGCCGGGAGCTTTCCACCTGCTTGGCCCAGATCGGCATGGCACCGAGGATGACTTCGTTGAGTTGCGCGCTGGCCTTATGGTTCAAGTGGTCGGCAGCGTGTAGCGCGTGATGGGCAATGGCGGCGGCGACGGCTTTGTCGATCTGCTGGTGCTGGGCGCGGGCAGCCCACACGCCGACGCCGGCGCCAATGGCCAGGAGCACGGCACACAACCCCAGGTTTTGTGTACTTGGGCCGTTGAGAACCAACAGGCCGACGCTCGCGATCAGGGCCACAAACAAGCTGGACCAAAGGATGCGCGGCGGAGTTTGGGAATGGGAATGACCGTGTGAATACGACGTCATGGTTCGGTCCTTGAACAGTGTTGCTAACAGGTTATTTACGAATAACTGGTTATCTGCGACCCCACCCCGGACTTTAAGACCGGTCGTCCGATTCCGGCATGGCCGAGGGCGTTGACCTGCCCAGTGAGTGGCACTGTGCTATCTGAGATTAGACGCAGTCGCTGAAATGTCGAGGCGCCCTGACGAACAGATGAGTCGCACACAACCCCTTGCGCCTTGCTCCCACAGATTCCCTCACCACCATCCGGGAATAAGCTAAATTACCCCGCATCGGATTTTGAACCTGCCATCACGAGCCCTCATGCCCACCCAGCCTCTCTGGAAAATCTACCTCCTGTTCCTGGCCCCCATGGTCCTGTCCAATTTCCTGCAATCGATGTCCGGCACGCTCAATAGCATCTACATCGGCCAGATGCTCGGCACCCAGGCATTGGCGGCGGTATCAGGCATGTTTCCCATCCTGTTTTTCTTTATCGCGCTGGTGATTGGCCTGGGCGCGGGAGCGGGGGTGTTGATCGGGCAGGCTTACGGCGCCGGGGAAACCGGCACGGTGAAGGCGATTGCCGGCACCACGTTGCTGCTGGCGGCGATCATCGGGTTGGTGGCGGCGGTGCTCGGCACCGTGTTCGCGCGCCAGGCGCTGCAGGGGCTGGGGACGCCGGCCGATGTGCTGGAGGACGCGGTGTCCTATGCCCGGGTGATGATGTGGATCCTGCCGATACTGCTGGTGTTCGTGGTGTTTACCCAGTTGCTGCGCGGGGTGAGCGATACGCTGTCGCCCATGCTGGCCTTGCTGGTGTCCACCAGCGTCGGGCTGCTGCTGACGCCGGCGCTGATTCGCGGCTGGCTGGGGCTGCCGCAGATGGGCATCGAGAGCGCGGCGCTGGCGGGGCTGGTGGGTACGGCGTCGGCCATGGTCATGCTCGCGTGGCGCCTGAACCGTCGCGAGCACGCCCTGGCGCCGGACCGGGCGTTGTTCGCGGCGATGCGCCTGGACATGGACATCCTCGGCAAGGTGCTGCGCATCGGCCTGCCCACGGGGTTGCAGATGGTGGTGATCTCACTGTCGGAGCTGGTGATCCTGGCGCTGGTCAATGGCCACGGGTCCCAGGCCACGGCCGCCTATGGCGCGGTGACGCAGATCGTCAATTACGTGCAGTTCCCGGCGTTGTCGATTGCCATCACCGCCTCGATCCTCGGCGCCCAGGCCATCGGTGCCGGGCGTCTGGAGCGTCTGGGGCCGATCCTGCGTACCGGCCTGTTGATCAACGTCTGGCTCACCGGTGGGCTGGTGGTCTTGGGATATCTGTTGTCTCACTGGCTGCTGGGGCTGTTCATCACCGACCCGGCGGCGCGAATCCAGGCCGAACATCTGCTGCACATCATGCTCTGGAGCCTGCTGGTCTTCGGCTTCCAGGCGGTGGTCGGCGGCATCATGCGCGCCAGCGGCACGGTGCTGATGCCGGTGGCGATTTCGATCTTCTGCATCGTCGGCGTTCAGCTGCCAGTGGCCTACCTGCTGGACGCGCAGTTCGGCCTGCAAGGGGTATGGATGGCGTTTCCGGTGGCTTACTTGAGCATGCTGGTGTTGCAGACCCTGTACTACAAGATGGTCTGGCAGCATCAGCGGATTGAGCGGTTGGTGTAGCTCTGCGCTTTCTGACACAACAAAAAACCTGTGGGAGCGAGCCTGCTCGCGATAGCGTCGGCACATTCGGCATCGATGCGCGCTGACTCACCGCCATCGCGAGCAGGCTCGCTCCCACAGGGATTCGGTGCCTGGCGATGTTACAGTGGCCGGCATTCTCCTACCGCCATCACCGAGGATTTCGATGTCTGCCCGCCCGCCCTCCAGTGTTTCCTATCGCGCCTTCCTCTTCGACATGGACGGCACGCTGCTCAATTCCATCGCCGCGGCCGAGCGGATCTGGACGCGCTGGGCCCTTCGTCACGGTGTGGAGGTGGCGAGCTTTCTGCCGACCATCCACGGCGTGCGCGCCATCGACACCATTGCCCGCCAGCGCCTGCCAGGGGTAGATGCCCTGGCCGAGGCCGAGCAGATTACCCGCGAGGAAATCGAAGACGTGGAAGGTGTGGTGCCGGTGCCCGGTGCTGCAGCATTTCTCAACAGCCTGCCGCCCCTGCAGTGGGCCATCGTCACCTCGGCGCCCATGGCGCTGGCCTTGCGGCGCATGGAAGCGGCCGGCATTCCACGTCCGGCGGTGATGGTCACCGCCGAGGATGTGAGCGACGGCAAACCCAATCCGGCCTGTTATCGACTGGCAGCGGAGCGCTTGCAAGTCGCCCCCCAGGACTGCCTGGTGTTCGAGGATGCCGAAGCGGGTATCAAGGCCGGCGAGGCGGCGGGAGCGGATGTGTGGGTGGTGACGGCGACGCATACGCATCCGGTGGCCACCCCCCATCCGCTGATCAAGGATTACCGTGGGCTTGGCCTTGAGGTGGATGAGGCCGGACGGATGCGACTGAACCCGACGCTGTGATCGCAGCAGAGCCCCTGTGGGAGCGAGCCTGCTCGCGATAGCGTCGGCACATTCAGCATTGATGCAATCTGATCCGCCGCCATCGCGAGCAGGCTCGCTCCCACAGTTGGATCTGTGGTGATCGTTGAATCAGTCAGGTCACCACGCGATAGCACGGTTCATACGCCGCGCCGCCCGGCAGTTTCATGCGGTGCTGGGCGACGAAGGCCTGGAGCAGCCGGTCGAGGGGTTCCATGATGGCGGCATCGCCGTGGATCTCGTAAGGACCGTGTTCTTCGATCAGGCGGATACCCTTGTCCTTGACGTTACCGGCCACGATCCCCGAGAACGCCCGGCGCAAGTTGGCGGCCAGTTCGTGGGCGGGCAGGTCGCGCCTCAGGCCCAGGCTGGCCATGTTGGCGTGGGTCGGGTCGAACGGGCGCTGGAAGCCTTCGTCGATTTTCAGCAACCAGTTGAAGTGGAAAGCGTCGTTGCGTTCGCGGCGGAACTGTTTGACCGCCTTGAGCCCTTGGGTCATCTGGCGCGCCACTTCGGCAGGGTCGTCGATGATGATCTGGTAGTGCTTCTGCGCAGCCTCGCCCAGGGTCGCACCGACAAAGGCATGCAGTTGATCAAGGTACGGCGCGGCGCTCTTGGGCCCGGTCAGAACAACCGGGAAGGGCAGGTCCTGGTTGGCCGGGTGCATCAGGATACCCAGCAAGTAGAGGAACTCTTCCGCCGTACCGGCGCCGCCCGGGAAGATGATGATGCCGTGGCCCACGCGCACAAAAGCTTCCAGGCGCTTCTCGATGTCCGGCAGGATCACCAGCTCATTGACGATCGGGTTCGGCGCTTCGGCGGCGATGATGCCGGGCTCCGTCAGGCCCAGGTAACGGCCGCCGTGGATGCGCTGTTTGGCATGGGCGATGGTGGCGCCTTTCATCGGGCCTTTCATCACGCCCGGGCCGCAGCCGGTGCAGATGTCCAGGCTGCGCAGGCCCAGTTCGTGGCCGACTTTCTTGGTGTATTTGTATTCTTCGGTGTTGATCGAGTGGCCGCCCCAGCACACGACAATTTTTGGCTCCACCCCAGGGCGCAATGTGCGGGCGTTGCGCAGCAGGTGGAAGACGTAGTCGCTGATGCCCTGGGAGGAGCTGAGGTCGATGCGCTGGCTGTCCAGTTCGTTCTCGGTGTAGACGATGTCGCGCAGGGCGCTGAACAGCATCTCGCGGGTGCTGGCGATCATCTCGCCATCGACGAAGGCGTCGGCCGGGGCGTTCAGCAGTTCCAGGCGTACGCCGCGGTCTTGCTGGTGAATACGGATCTCGAAGTCCTTGTAGGCTTCCAGGATGGTCTTGGCGTTATCGACATGGGCGCCGGTGTTGAGAATGGCCAGGGCGCACTGGCGGAAGAGGGTATAGATACTGCCGGAACCGGCCTCACTCAGTTGCTGGACTTCACGCTGGGACAAAGTCTCCAGGCTGCCCTTCGGGCTGACCGAGGCGTTGATTACATGTCTTTGATTCATTCAGCTTTCCTTGAAAACGATGCCGTACTCACAACGACGGCATCTTGAAAAAAACGTCCACGCAGAAAGATCGCACGATCCTTGCGGTATCGCCATGGACTTTGATCCGGATCCTTCGGGTCGGTTGCAACACAAAATGAGCTCCAGCATAGCTAAATCCACCGGGCAGGCGATAATGCGGGACTTTTTTTACCCCGCACAAGGAAATTGCACCGCGATGTTCGAGCTCAAGCCGTGGGACGCCGAAGTCTACCGACGCCAGACCCGACGCAGTACCCTCATCGTCGCCGTGACGTTCCTGGCACTGGCGATGCTGTTGTCCAGCCTTTCGGTGATGCTGTTCGGCACACCCGGGGGGGATAATTTTCGCTTCAATCTCGGCGGGGTGATTGCCGCGGTGTTGGTGATGGTCGCCTTGATGCGTCTGTATTTCTGGTCGCAGCCGTGGATGGCCGCGGCGGTGTACGGCTGGCAGCTCAAGCGCAGCCTGATGAGCATCACCAATGTGATGCACCAGGTGAAGGCCGGTGTGCAGGCCCAGGACGTGGCGGCCATGAAGCTGCTACGGTTTTATCATCTGGGATTGACGCAGATGCATCAACTGGACGCCAACTCCAGCGCCCAGGGCTCACTCGCCCGCGAGGCTGATGAGCATCTGACAAGGATGCAGGCGCTCAATCTCGACAGCGAGCAAGCTCGGCTGGACCCGATCTGGATCGACACGGTGAAAAAGGCTTATAGCGGACGCTGATCGACGCCTCAGGGCAATGACAGATTAAGCGCCGGGGCGCAGCAGGCGTGCGCCCCAGCGATTTTCCAGGTTACGATTTTCTGCCCGCGCCTTGGTTGCGGTCAGTTCCTTTGCGGCCCGCTTCAGAGCCTTTCTGACGATCATTGGCAACGTTGCCGCCCGACGCATGGCCGCCTTTCTTGCCGGCTTCCGATGCTTTTTCCCGATCATTTGCGAAGTTGCCTTGGTTTTTGTTTCCGCTACTGGCCATTTCGAGCATCCTCATTTTGGTTACGCGAGCAACGAGCCTCGCATAATTTGTGAAAGATAATGGCCGGCAAAAGTTTAATGAGAACGCTTCGTCAGATGACGAACGGCACGCACTGACCGCACGGGGTCACTGGTCCTCGCCACCACTGATTTTCCAATGCTTGGCATCCGCCGGGAAAACCACTTGCTCGACCCGGTGCGCAATGCCGAAGGCCAAAGAGTTTTCGGCCGGGATGACCCGTTCTTCGGCGCAAAGACATTTGAAAATGTCCAACTGAGTGGCGGCGCCCGCGGTTTCCTTGACGTAGATTTCCACGTACCGCGCCACGTCGTTGTCCAGGCTGGACAGGTATTCCCGCAAACGCGAGTGATCCACCGACTTCTGGCCGAAATACCAGTTCATCGGGTGAATCAGAAAACGCGAGTGAGGCGTGGTGGTGCGGTCGCTGGCGGCCAGGTACATGATGATGCCCATGGACTCGATATTGCCGGCATTCACGGCACGCACCGGCACCGGAAGGGATTTGATGAAGGTGTAGAGGGTAAAGCCGAAGTTGGTACTGCCACCGATCGTCGAGAGGTTGAGCATCAGTGAGTCGGCGCCTTTTTCAATGGCTTCCAGGCAGTTGTCCCGGAAGCGCTCGGTCGTTCCCTGATCGATCTGGCAATGAAAATGGACAATGTGTTCGGACATTTCAAACTCCTGTCGACTTCCCGTTGAACGGTCTGCGCAGCGGTGGCGCCGTACAGTTGGGAGTTCGCAGGTGCGCGGATGTTCCTCGTCTGAGGCCGGATGTTGGCGTTCGCGCAGGTGTGGTTCGCCGGGTTCAGCACGCTTCGGCAGTTTGGGCCATGCGTTGCAGGAACATCGCCAGCGCAGCTTCCTCCTCGCTGAGGCCTTTGCGGACCCGGGGGTTGGGCAGCTCACTCAGCGAACCCAGCAGGAAACCCTCCACCACGGCGGGATGGATGTAGCATTTACGACAGACGGAGGGGGTATTGCCCAGTTGCCGGGCAACCTGCCTGACCATCTCGGCGAGGTGTTTTTTTGCCTCGCTCTCGGTTTCCCAGCACAGCAGTCGCAGCCCCGCCAGAGCCGCCGCGCTGCCGGCCCAGGTGCGGTAGTCCTTGGCGGTGAAGTCCGCGCCGGTGAGGCTCTTGAGGTAGGCGTTGATATCGGACGAGCTGACGGAGTGGCGGTCGCCATTGTCGTCCAGGTACTGAAACAGGTTCTGCCCGGGAATCTCCTGGCAACGCTTGATGATCCGCGCCAGACGCCGGTCTTTCACGGTGATCTGGTGTTCGACGCCGCTCTTGCCACGGAATTGGAAGGCAATCGCGCTGCCGTTGACCTCCACATGCTTGCTGCGCAGGGTGGTCAGGCCGTAGGAGCGGTTGTCCCGGGCATACTGGGTGTTGCCGACCCGGATCAGGGTGACGTCCAGCAACGTGATAACCGTGGCCATGACCTTGTCGCGGCTGAATCCGGGCGTGGCCAGGATCTGCTCCAGGCGTTTGCGCAAGCGCGGCAGGGTACGGCCGAACTCCAGCATTCGGGAGTATTTGTCGGCATCGCGCACTTCCCGCCAGCGCGGGTGATAGCGGTACTGCTTGCGCCCACGAGCGTCCCGACCGGTGGCCTGGAGATGGCCGCGCGGGTCGGTGCAGATCCATACATCGGTGTAGGCCGGCGGTACGGCCAAGGCGTTGATGCGCTGGATTTCGGCCGCATCGGTGATCCGCTGGCCCTGAGGATCGAAATAGCAGAACTTGCCCCGCAACTTTTTGCGGGAGATGCCAGGGGCGGTGTCATCGACATAATGCAGATCGGCCGGCAGCGCATCCGGCGGCAGGGTGTCGGGCATGGAAGAATCCTTGGCAGCAAATCCGGGGCCTGTGATTGATTGACCGCAGCCTGTGACGGTCGTGCCAAGTTTCTGAGGTGGCCCGCAACACCCACGAATCAGGGTTGGACCGCCGGACCTGTGGGAGCGAGCTTGCTCGCGATAGCGTCAGATCAGTTCACACCCATGTTGACTGAACCACCGCCATCGCGAGCAGGCTCGCTCCCACAAGGGATCTCTCTGGGGCGATACCCTACGCCAACACCGCCACCGCCTTGATCTGCGCCCACAGCAACTGTCCCGGATGAAGCTTGAGCTGATCCCGGGAGTAACGGGTGATGCGCGCCAACAGCGGTGTCCCGGCAGCCTCCAGCCGAATCAACACATGGGCGGCGTTGTCGGCGGCCAGTTCGCTGACCACGGTAACGGGCAAACGGTTGAGGATGCTGGTCTGGGCATCGTTCGCCAGGCTGAGGCTGACGTCACGCGCCTGGACCTTGAAGCGCAGCGGCTGTCCGATGGCCAGAGGCGTGTGGGCGACACGCACGTTCAAGAGGCTGTCGGGCAGTGTCAACGACAGCAATTGATAGGCCGCGTCATACCCGCTGACCTTGCCCTGGACCACCACGCCCGCGTCATCGCCCAACGCCAGTGGCAGGTCGAGTCGCGCCAGTGTTTCGCCAATCGGCCCGCTGGCCAGCACACGACCGGCCTCCAGCAGCACGATGTGGTCGGCCAGGCGCGCCACTTCGTCCTGCGAGTGGCTGACGTACAGCACAGGGATGTCTAGCTCATCGTGCAGGCGTTGCAGGTAAGGCAGGATTTCGTTCTTGCGCCGGGTATCCAGGGCGGCCAGGGGCTCGTCCATCAGCAGCAGTCGCGGGCTGGTCAACAGGGCTTGGGCGATGCCGACCCGCTGGCGTTCACCGCCGGACAGGTTGTGTGGCTGTCGATCGAGCAAGTGACCGATGCCCAACAGTTCGGTGGCCTGGTCCATGTCCACCCGCCGTTGCGCCGGCGCGATGCGCTTGAGGCCGAACGCCAGATTGGCCTGCACGGACAGATGCGCGAACAGGCTCGCTTCCTGGAACACGTACCCCAGCGCCCGTCGATGGGGCGGCACGAACACGCCGCGCTCGCTGTCCTGCCAGACTTCGCCGTTGACCTCGATGAAACCCCGGGTCGGCCGTTCCAGCCCGGCGATGCAGCGCAGGCAAGTGGTCTTGCCGGAACCGGACTGGCCGTACAGCGCGGTCACGCCACGGCCCGGCAGTTGCACATCCAGGTCCAGGGAGAAGTCTCCATGGTCGAGCTGAAAACGCGCTTGAATCATCGATCAGCTCCAGCCGGCCCGGGTTCGGCGGCTGGAATACAACGCCAGCAGCACAAGAAATGAAAACACCAGCATTGCCGCCGCCAGCCAATGAGCCTGGGCGTACTCCAGGGCTTCGACATGGTCGTAGATCTGCACCGACACCACGCGGGTCTTTTCGGGGATATTGCCGCCGATCATCAGCACCACGCCGAATTCGCCGACGGTGTGGGCAAAGCCGAGGATTGCCGCAGTGATGAAGCCGGGGCGGGCCAAGGGCAGGATGACACTGAAAAACGTATCCCAGGGACCGGCCCGCAAAGTGGCCGCCACTTCCAGGGGACGACTGCCGATGGCGGAGAATGCGTTCTGCAATGGCTGCACCACAAACGGCATGGAGTAGATCACCGAGCCGATCACCAGCCCGGTGAAACTGAAGGTGAGGGTGCCCAGCCCGACGGCCTGGGTGAATTGGCCGATCCAGCCGTTGGGGCCCAGGGCGAGCAACAGGTAAAAGCCGATCACCGTGGGCGGCAGCACCAATGGCAGGGCCACCACCGCGCCCACCGGCCCGCGTAGCCAGGACTGGGTACGTGACAGCCACAGGGCGATGGGCGTGCCGATCAGCAGCAGGATCACCGTGGTCAGCGAGGCCAGTTTCAGGGTCAGCCAAATGGCGGCGTAGTCGGCACTGATCAGTGGCATTTAGCGTTGATAACCGTAGGCTTGGATGATGGCGGTGGCTTTCGGGCCTCTGAGGTAATCCATGAACGCCGAGGCGGCGGCGTTGTTTCGCCCTTTGTTGAGGATCACCGCGTCCTGTTTGATCGGGTCATGCAGCTCGGCGGGGACGATCCATGCCGAACCGCTGGCCACCTTGCCGTCCTTGTACACCTGGGACAAGGCCACGAAGCCGAGTTCTGCGTTGCCGGTAGAAACGAACTGATAAGCCTGGGTGATGTTCTGGCCTTCGACGAGCTTGCCTTTGACTTGCCCGGACAACCCCAGTTTGTCCAGCACCTGGGTGGCGGCCAAACCGTAGGGCGCGGTTTTCGGGTTGGCGATGGACAGGTGCTGGAAGCCGTTATCCTTGAGCACCTGGCCCTGGTTGTCGACATAACCGTCCTTGGCCGACCACAGCGCCAGCGTGCCGACCGCATAGGTGAAGCGCGAACCCTTCACGGTGTCGCCTTCGCTTTCGAGCCTGGCCGGGGTGGTGTCGTCGGCGGCGAGGAAGACTTCGAACGGTGCGCCGTTCTTGATCTGGGTGTAGAACTGCCCGGTCGCGCCATAGGCCGCCACCAGCTTGTGGCCAGTGTCTTTCTCGAAGCCTGCGGCGATGGCCTGGACCGGTGCGGTGAAATTGGACGCCACGGCCACCTGCACCTCATCGGCCTGGACGGCGCCAACGCAAAAGAGTGTAGTCAGCAGCAACGGCGCGAAGCGGGTGAGGTACATAAAGGCTCCGAAAGGTCGGTTTCGCTATATACGGAAATATATAGCGAATGGCCGATAAACGGAATGCGGCATTTTGCGGACGTTGGCGTGAGAGGGCTGCCGCCATCGCGAGCAAGCTCGCTCCCACATGGGTTCTGGTGTGGCAGCAAGATGTGTGTTCGCCACGGATCCCCTGTGGGAGCGAGCCTGCTCGCGATGACGACCGTCAGGACCGCCCACGGCCGTTCAGTTGGGCCAGCGCCTCCTGGGCCAGTTGTCGGGTCAGCTCCGCGGTCGACAGCTCCCGACCCATGGGGAACGCCTGGCCGGCCCACAGGTTGCTGAAGTCTGCTTCATCCTTGGCGCGCAACGGCAGCAACGCACCGCCAGCCAGGGGGAATGCCGGCGCTATCGGACTCATCGGCCCGATCTCGCGCATCACCCGGTTGACGATGCCCCGGGCCGGGCGGCCGGTGAACAGGTTGGTGACTGCGGTTTGGCTTTCCTTGGCCGTGCGCAGCGCCCGGTGATGGGCCGCGCTGATCTTCGCCTCGGGCGTGAACAGATAGGCGCTGCCCAGTTGTACCGCCGATGCGCCCAGAGCGAACGCCGCGACAATACCCCGCGCATCGCCAATACCGCCCGCAGCGATCACCGGTACGCTCACCGCGTCCACCACCTGGGGCAGCAAGGCAAACAGGCCGACCTGGGTGTTGAGGTCGTCGCTGAGGAACATCCCGCGATGGCCGCCGGCTTCATAGCCCATGGCGATGATCGCGTCACAACCGTGCTGTTCCAGCCAGATGGCTTCCTCGACGGTGGTGGCCGACGACAGGACTTTAGCGCCGGTGGCTTTCACCCGATCCAGCAGGGACTTTTCCGGCAGGCCGAAGTGGAAGCTGACCACTGCAGGACGCATCTGCTCCAGCACCCGGCAGGCTGCATCATCGAACGGCGTGCGGTTGGACACCGGCGTCGGCGCGTCGAAGTCAGCGCCCAGTTCTTCGTAGTAGGGCTTGAGGTGCTGCTTCCAGGCCTCGGCGCGCGGCTCGTCGAGCACGGGTGGCTGGTGACAGAAAAAATTCACGTTGAACGGCTTGTCGGTCTGTTCGCTGATCGTCGTCAGCGCTTGGCGCAACTGCTCGACATCCAGCATCGCCGCCGGCATCGAACCCAGCCCGCCGGCATTGCAGGCGGCGATCACCATGGCCGGCCCCGTCACTCCGGCCATCGGCCCCTGGATGATGGGTAGCTCGATGCCAAGCAGGTCAAGAATGCGAGTGTCTGGCCACTGGCTCATGTACGGGTCTCCGACGGCAGAGGGAAAACAGCGTTTTTAGCAGGTGTGACCCGGCCAGGGCCAGTCGAGTTTTTCAATCGGATGCGGCAACTTGATCCCGACGGCGAGCGGGTTACCATGCGCGCTTCATTTCTCAAGGAGCCTGACCCATGGACGTCAAACTCAAGGCAGTCGAACCCTTCACCGTGGCCGGCCTGCAGGTTCACACGCGCAACGCTGACGAACAGCAGCCCGACACGGCACGGATCGGCCCGATGTGGCAGCAATTCTTCAGCGAAGGGTTGTTCGACAAGATCCCCGCCAGGCAGTCGGAATCGTTTGTCTACGGGGTCTATTCCAACTATGAATCCGACGCCACCGGCTACTTTGATGTGACGGCCGGGGTGCAGGTGGATGCGACCAGCGCAGGCTACGCCGCCGTCGACATCGAAGGCGGGGATTACCTGATGTTTTCGGCCAAGGGGCCGATGCCCGATTGCGTGATCCAGACCTGGGGCCTGATCTGGGCATATTTCGCGGACAACCCGCAGACGCTGCGCCGCTTCACCACCGATTTCGAGGTCTACAGCGGCCCCGACTCGGTGGCGATCTACATCGGCGTTCAGTCCGCGGACGAGCGCTCCAGCGCCAGCAACTGACGTTTACGCTCCACGCCCCAGCGATAGCCCGACAGGTTGCCGTCGCTGCGCACCACCCGGTGGCAAGGGATCGCCACTGCCAGGCTGTTGGCCCCGCAGGCCTGGGCCACGGCGCGCACGGCTTTAGGCATGCCGATGCGCTGGGCGATCTCGGCATAGCTGGCGGTGCTGCCCGGCGGAATATCCCGCAGGGCCTGCCAGACCCGTTCCTGGAAAGCCGTGCCTTGCAGGTCCAGCGGCAGGTCCAGGCCCAGGGCCGGTGCCTCGATAAAGCCCACCACCTGGGCGATCAATTGCTCGAATTCGCGGTCGGCACCGATCAGGTTGGCGCGGCGAAACTTGTCTTGCAGGTCCCGCACCAGCGCGTCCGGATCGTCCCCCAGCAGGATCGCGCACACACCGCGTTCGCTTTGTGCCACCAGAATCGCCCCGAGGGAACATTGGCCGACGGCGAAACGAATGTCGGTGTTCTGCCCGGCGGCGCGATAATCGGCGGGTTTCATGCCCAGCACTTTGTCGGCGGCTTCATAAAAGCGGCTGTTGGAATTGAAGCCGGCGTCGTACAGCGCTTGGGTGATCGATCCACCATCGCTCAGGCGTTCGCGCACCTTGCGCGAGCGGTGGGCGGCGGCATAACCCTTGGGTGTCAGGCCGGTGACGGCCTTGAACACCCGGTGGAAGTGGAAGGGACTCAAGCCTGCGCTTTGCGCCAGTTCATTGAGCCCAGGCAGTTCTTCGGCAGCCTCGATCTGTCGGCAGGCGGCCGCGACCCGGGCCGCTTGTTGGGCGGCGAGCTGGGTCTGGTCCCTGGCCACTCGCTTGCTGGGACGATACCCCGCCGCCTGGGCCTGTTCCGGCGTGTCAAAAAATTCCACGTTCCGTGGATTGGGCAGGCGCGACAGGCTGCTGGGATGGCAATAGATGCCGGTGGTTTTCACGCCATAGACGAATTGCCCGTCGGCGCGCGGATCCCGGGCGAGCACGGCGGCCCAGCGAGGATCCTGTTCAGCGGTGAGGGTGTTCGAAGTGCTGTTCATGGTCGTTATGTCCATTGGCCCGTTTTGGCTAAGGTAGCGAGCCTGTGAGATGGCAACACTCCGGGTCTTGCGGTTGAATTCTGCACGGTTACCCGGCGGTGCGGAACGTCAGGTTGATCCGCTGGGCGCCCAGCTTCGGATGCTGGCCTTGCTTGAGCGGCAGCACGCCGTGATAACGCAACCGGTCCACGCCGCCCCAGACCACGATGTCGCCGTGAAACAGTGGAACGCGCAGACTTTTGTCGCTGCGCTCGAACCCGCCGAACTGGAACACCGCCGGCAAGCCCAGGGACATGGAGACGATGGGGGCGCTGAGGCAGCGTTCGTTCTTGTCCTGATGCAGCGACATTCGCGCGCCGGGCACGTAACGGTTGATCAGGCAGGCGTCGGGCTCGAAGTGCTCGAAGTGGGCCTGTCGAGCGGCGGCCTGGGCCAGTTCGCGGAACACCGCTGGCATGTCGGGCCAGGGGGCGCCGGTCTGTGGGTCATGGGCCGTGTAGCGATAGCCAGTGCGGTCGGTGGTCCAGCCCAGCGCGCCGCAACTGCTCAAGGCCACTGACATGGTAAAACCGCCAGGCGTGACCATCTGCCGGAACGGCGCGGCCAGCAACACCGCTTCCAGGGCCGGCAGCAAACGTTCGAGCCAGGGCAGGGCGAAACCACGCAACACAAACGCTTGCTCGCCGATCTGTTCGGTCAGGCCGGGTGTCGTCGGCGTCTCGTCGGCGAACAGGTCCAGCGTGATAGGGGTGTCGTCACTGCGCATCATGAAAAATGATTCCAAGTGTATGCCGGCTACCGCTGTGCACGCGGCTGACGCCATGGCGCATGTTCACCCGATAATAACCGCGAACGCCTTTGACCGGCCGTTGATGCACGGCAAATACCAGCGCATCGCCCTGTTTCAGATCGATAACCTGCGCACGTGACTGCATGCGCGGGCGCTGCTCCGTGAGAACGAACTCGCCGCCGGTAAAGTCCTGGCCCGGTTCCGACAGCAGAATCGCCACCTGCAACGGGAATACGTGCTCACCGTACAGGTCCTGATGCAGGCAGTTGTAGTCCTGCGGGCCGTATTGCAGCAACAACGGCGTAGGACGCCGTTGTCCGGCGGCGTGACAGCGTTGAATGAAAGCCGGGAGCTCGTAGGGGTAGCGCACCTCAAGGCCCATGCATTCGTTCCAGCGATTGGCCAGCGGCACCAGCGCCGGGTACAACGACTGTCGCAATTGCTCGACGACATCGGGCAGCGGATAGCGAAAATACTGATACTCCCCGCGCCCGAATCCGTGGCGGGCCATGATCACCTTCGAACGGAAAAGGTTGGGTTCGGCGTATAGGCCACTGAGCATCCTGCATTGCTCGGCCGTAAGCAGGTTGCGGATGATTGCGCTGCCGTCCTGGTCGAGGTTTTGTTCCAGGGAGGGCCAGTCGAGGGTGTTTACGCGCTGGGCCAGCGAGAGTGTGTGCGGGGTAGGGGGCATGATCGCAACCTTGGCAGAGAGGAAGGAGCAGTCTGGCAAGCGCCCGGGCGGTCGCCACTCCGGGGCTTGCGGTCAATGTCTGTCGAAGGAGCTGGCGATCTTGCGCGGAAGCCAAGCACAGGCTTGCATCCGACCAGTGACCTCTTTTTTCATTGCCACCTGTAACTTCTGACAGTAGCCAATTCCCTTTTCACGGTGCCCAATAACGTTATCGTTAATCCTGACCGGAGTTCGCCATGACTCGTCCCCCATCTGAAGCTCCCAACGACGGCAGCATCGCCGCGGACTCCACTGTTGAAATATCCGATAATGGCGACTCCAAGGGTACGTTCACCGCCACCAATGGCACCTGGACCACTACTCCCATTAGCGTGGCGCCCGGTGCTCACAGTTTTACTGCCCAAGCCAAATACGGCAGCGAGCCTGTGTCAGCGGCGCGAACCTTTAATGTCATTACCCTGACCGATCAGCATAAACCGTATATCCAGCAAGCCGAGAACAATGGCAGTGGCATGACGCTTGATCTGGGCACTTTTTCCGGTGATGCAACGGTCAAGGCTATCGCCTGGCCGGGTATCGCGCTTGGGCAGAAAGTCTGGTTGAGCTGCCGCGGCAAAAAGACCAATGGTGATGATCATGTCATCACCCTTTACACAGCGTGGCCCGTTGGTGATCCGGAGCTGACTGTTGGACTTTCCAGAACGCTGGCGCGCGCGGATCTGGAATTACTGGGGGATAACACTGGGTTGACGGTGGAGCTCAAGGTCCAGTTCAACGGTTCCACCGTGGAAGATGGCGCCGCTGTCTTCCCGCTCCGGACTTATGCCATCAAGACGGTGGAGGTGGTTGCGCCAACCCTCATCGATATCACCGACTCCAAGGGGACTGTGGTTGACGGGACAACGACCGAGACCAGCGTGACCGTTACCGGTACGGGCAGCAAAGGCCAGCAGATTCAGTTGATGGACGGTAATAGCGCTATTGGCGATGCTGTTGATATTCCCGCCAACACTACAACTTGGGACACCACGCTTACCGGGCTGGACGCCAAGGCCTATAGCCTGAAGGCCAAGGCCCTCTACGGTAGCGGTCTGGAGTCGGCGGTAAAAGGCTTCACCGTAGTGAGACCCATAACGATAGATCCGACACAGATGGTCCTGTCCACCTGGACCTTCTTGAGCAGTACGGGAGCCGTGCCGCCCAATCCTTACGAGGGCGCATATGGTTATCGCCAGCCCACCGGCGGCGTGCCTCCTTATCAATACAGCTCAAGCGCTCCTAATATTGCCCATGTTGATGTGAATACCGGAAAAGTCACTTCCTTTGGCAACGGTGCAGCCATCATTTACGCCGTGGATAAGAACGGTGAGCACGCGTCCTATCCGGTTGCTGTATCCAATGTGTTCGTGGCCTTCGGGACGGGCATTAATGGCACCTATAAGCAGTGCAGCGCTGCGGCGAGCGCTCAAGGGGGGCGGATTCCGACACGCGATGAATGGCATCGAATGAGGCTGGACTACAACGGTCTCCCCGGCGTCAGTCCCAATTGGACATGGTCATCGACTACGTGGGGCATTGCCTATATGTACGGTATCCAAACCGAGACAGGCGCGGAAATGGCACTTGAATATGTGTTGGGTAATAGTCGGGCGGATGGCTTTGGCATTAGAGCGAAATAGCGTTTGTTTCGTGTCGATCAGGCGGCTCATCCGTTCGTCTTAAATCTATGCATACCTGTTAGTTCTGACAGTAGCCAGCACCCATATTTCGGAGGTCTGATAACCCCACAGTCCAGTGCTTCAGAACAAGGGGAATCCGATCATGACCGATTCATCAACACCCGCCGTCCAACCCAGAGTACTGGACGACCCTTTGCTGCCCGATGCCACGGATCCCGTCGTAGGCGGCGATTTCGGCATTCCCAAACGTATTTATGATGAAGCACCCCGCGGTTGCAAAGTGGTGGTTGATGCTTTGGTCGGTCAAGTGGGCGGCGAGAGGATTTCGCTCAACTTGAACGGCCTCGAGGATCTGGACAGCGGATACACGCAGGGCCCCCATGACTCGGTCGAGTTGCACCTCCCACACGGGTTTCTTTTGCATAACGCGGTCAATCGACTGACTTACACCGTGGCAAGTCGTGGCGGAGCCCCTGAAACCTCCACGCCTCCACTGGAGCTGTTGTACAACCTGATCCGCCCCGGTAACGTGGATCGGTCGCCGGGCGAGCCTGGGCATTCCGAGCTGGTGTTGTTGCTACCGGACGAAATCAAGAATGGTGTAGGCCCGGGCTTCACCAGGGCGACGGTGTGCGTGAGTTACCCGTATTGCCGGGCCTACGACACCATTCGCCTCAATTGCAACGGCAAGGAGCTGACTCGCAGGGTACTGGAAACCGAGGCGCCCGAGCCGCCGGACCATGGCTCGCCGACACCGACCACGATTTGTTTCGATGTCACCAGCGCCGACCTGGGCGCTGACCATCCCGAATTTGTATTCTCCTTCACGGTTACCGACCAGCTGGGCAACACCCCCGATCTCAATTCACCGTATTCGGCCGAACAGCTCGTGGACGTGGACCAGGCCGGCAGCAGGCTGCCGATGCCGATCCTGCGGGAAGTTCTCACCGATACCGGTGATGACCCGAGCATCATCGATCTCGACAAACTGGGTACCAATCCTTTGCTGTTCGTGGTCTTGACCGCCGACCCGCGTATTCTGCCCGGAGACTCGATCGAGGGGACATACGTGGTGAGGGTAGCGGGCCAACCGAATATCACGGTGCCGGTGTCGGGCACCGTTGAAACGGATGGTTTCGGGCAGAAGCAGGTGTGCATTCTGGAGGTCCCTAACGACAAGGTCATTGCCGGGAGTTCGGTGCAAGCGTCGTACAGGGTGTTCAGGGGCATTCCGTTGGTGGGTTCTTCAAGAACCGCATTTGCGACCGTCATTGGCCAGGGCGCTCCCGATGTTGAACCGGTCATCACCCGGATAGAGGACTCCAAAGGCAATGAGATCCCAGAGGGTGGGATCACCGTCGATACCCTCGTGAAGCTTACCGGTACTGCTCGCTAAGGTCGCAAATGGGGTGAGGGCGCTTGCGGTTTTACGCCTGATGCGCTGCCGGGCGGAGCAAGCGTCATAAAGACGTTCTGTGGCGAGGGGATTTATCCCCGTTGGGCCGCGAAGCGGCCCCAGACCTGCTGCGCAGCCGAGCGGGGCGGTGCGACGTTTCGATAAATCCCCTCGCCACATACACCGGGGGAGCGCAGCTTGTTAAAGCGCTTTGCTGACTTTGACATCGCTGATCACATCATCGGTCTGGCCATGCATCGCCTGCAGCGCTGCCATGGCTTCGTCCACTGTGCCGGTCTCCAGTTGAGCGAATTCGAAGCGGCGTTCGCCGTTGAGCTTGTAATTGATGACGTATTTGGTTGTCTGGGCCACGGTTTTGCCTGTCTTGAAGGGCGATGCTCAGCTCAATTTCGAGCTGGAACGCCGGATGATTTTGATTTTGTGGGTCAGGGTCGGCTTGCGCGTGACGCTGATGGCACGGCGGTTGACGGTGTCGATGGTGATGTTCCAGAAACCGGTGCTCGGTGCGGTGATCCTGGCCGGGAACGTGTCGAACGCGCCGCCGTGATAAGTGTGCCGGCCGCCGTTCTTGAAGCTGCGGAAGTTGGCGTCGTTCATCAAGCGGATGTTGCACATTTGAGAGCATTCGATGACGACGATATCGTCTTCGTTGAGGTGTTCGCGCTGGTGTATGAATTTCATGGGCGCCTCCAGAAGGGCTTTTTCTACCAAATCAAAACGATAGCAAGGTCAATGCTGCGCAGTTTATCAGCACCGGGTGCTAATATCCGGCCTGCGCCCCACGCTTTGTTCATTTATCGCAGGATGCGCAAAAAAAGACGCAGGACGCTGGAGAAAAGCAGCGTTTGCATTGTCGGAGGATCTTTATCGGAGGAATCATATGAAGCGCAGCGTGTGGGTGTTGGCATTGGCCATGAGTGGATGTGCATCGGTATCGGACATCAACCAGACGCCGCCCACCATGAATGTCATCTCCGGAAAGAAACCTCAGGAATATGCCAAGTGCGTCGCTGACAAGCTGGCCAGCACCCGTGGTCCGCTGCAAATGGAACCTCACAAGAATGGCGTGCGCTTGATCGTCCCCGGCAAGTTGTCGACGCTGCCGGCGGCGGTGTTCGACATTGACGAGCGCTCCAGTGGCAGCAGCATCAAGCTGCACGAAAGCCTGTCCAACGTGCCCGTGCGTCCGGGTGATGTGCAGGATGCGGCCAACGCCTGCATTTCCGGTTGAGCCCGGGCTCGGCCTGACGAGCAGGCCGGGCATCGGATAAACTGCTGCCCTCGACAATAAATGCCGCCACGGTCGACGTTGGCGGCATTGTCATTTATGGAGTCAGTCGATGAAGCGCGAGCAGGTGCGTGAGCGCCATGCAGAAGGTCTTATCTGCGCCACCCATGTGATTCAGAACCCGGCGACCCCGGGGGAGTGGATCGTCTTTTTCAAGAAAAGCGCAGGACGCAGCTTTTTTCTGGTGGACGACCAGGACGAAGTTGAATCCTTCAGCCGCCTCGATGACCTGATCGAGATCATCCGCGGCCTGGGGATCAAGTTCGCCGAGATCCACATCTGAGAGTCAGACCACGGGTTTATTTACACACCACCAGGACGCTGCGGCTGGTGAAGTTGCCGACATCCACACCCAGGGTCTTGTCGCTTTCCTTGGCTTGCGGCGTGCCATCGGTACCCACGATGCGGTAGCCGGTGCCGGCACAGGAGGCGTCAGCCTTTTCATAACAGGTGGCCCAGGAGTTCGCTTCGCCCGAGCAATCGATGGTCAGGCCTTGTTCGCCGGTGTTCAGGTAGGTTTTTTCGGCTGTGGCACAGCCCGCCAGGGCCAGGACTGCAAACAGCGCCAGAAATTTTTTCATGGAATCGTCATCGAGAAGGAAGGGGCTGGCGCGAGGTTATAGCGAATGGCCATTTCGGTACAGATAAACAAAGCCCCGTTCCATGTCCAGGCGACATTTACTTGAGGCTTGTCTCGTTACTTTTTACGACGGGGGCTGCGCGCTGGAGCCGTTTCACGCTCTTTGGTTGCCGGGGCAGCGCGCTCGTCCTGAAACACGGCGGCCACTTCCACCGCCATCGCTTTGCTGGGCAAGGGGCCGGCGACCTGTTCACCGTGGTAGTTGATGATCCACCACTGACCGTCTTTGTCCTGGCTGACCGAATAACCGTTTGCGTTTTTTGTTGCCGACATCTAACTGCCTCATTGGCGGGATCAAGAGCGCCATGATACGTCAAATGCTCGCAAACAGCGCCCATGAGCGTACAGTGAGACCGCCTGGCCATCGCAATGAAAGATGATTGAACTATCCGCCATTTTTTATTTCTCTATGATGGCATCGGTTGGCCAGCTTGGGCATTGTAAGGTGCCTATGGCCTGATTAGACTGCGCCGAAACTCGTACACACCGCCTTTTCAAGGACTTATATGATCAAGAAATGCTTGTTCCCAGCAGCCGGTTACGGTACTCGCTTAGCCATGCCCAAAGAAATGCTGCCGGTGGTGAACAAGCCACTGATCCAGTACGGCGTCGAAGAGGCCCTTGCTGCGGGCTTGACGGAAATCTCCATCGTCACTGGCCGCGGCAAGCGCGCCCTGGAAGACCATTTCGACATCAGCTACGAGCTGGAAAACCAGATCAAGGGCACCGACAAAGAGAAGTACCTGGTCGGCATCCGCAAACTGCTGGACGAATGTTCGTTCTCCTACACCCGCCAGACCGAAATGAAAGGCCTGGGCCACGCGATCCTGACCGGTCGCCCACTGATTGGTGACGAACCTTTCGCCGTGGTCCTGGCGGACGACCTGTGCGTCAACCTCGAAGGCGACGGCGTGTTGACCCAGATGGTCAAGCTGTACAAACAGTTCCGCTGCTCCATCGTGGCTATCCAGGAAGTCGATCCGCAGGAAACCAACAAGTACGGCGTAATCGCCGGCGAAATGATCCGCGACGACATCTACCGCGTCCACAGCATGGTTGAAAAACCAAAGCCTGAAGATGCACCGTCGAACCTGGCGATCATCGGTCGCTACATCCTGACCCCGGACATCTTCGACCTGATCGAACAGACCGAGCCAGGCAAGGGCGGTGAAATCCAGATCACCGACGCCCTGATGAAGCAGGCCCAGAACGGCTGCGTCATGGCCTACAAATTCAAAGGCAAGCGTTTCGACTGCGGTGGCGCCGAAGGCTACATCGACGCGACCAACTTCTGCTTCGAGAACTTCTACAAGACGGGTAAGGCGTACTGATCGCCTGCGCCGCACCTTGAAAAACGCCCCGACTGGTTCGGGGCGTTTTTTTTGTCTGGAAAATGCTCTCACTCCAACAAAACCCCTGTGGGAGCGAGCCTGCTCGCGATGACGCCGGCACATCCAGCATCACCACAAACTGACCCACCGCTATCGCGAGCAGGCTCGCTCCCACAGGTTCTGGCTCAAGTGATCGGTGTTACCCATCTCGCCTGGATTTTTCATTTCCCGCCCCCATAACCATCGCAACGCTGCCTCGCGTGAAAACAGCAGGTATGCTGATGGCCTGCCGAAGGAGATAGAAAATGGCCTACGATTTTGACTTGTATGTGATTGGCGCCGGTTCCGGCGGTGTGCGGGCTGCGCGGTTCGCGGCCGGTTTCGGGGCCAAGGTGGCCGTGGCGGAGAGCCGCTACCTGGGCGGTACCTGCGTGAACGTGGGGTGTGTGCCGAAGAAACTGCTGGTCTACGGTGCGCATTATGCCGAGGACCTCGAGCAAGCGTCGGCCTATGGCTGGACGACGGGAGAAGCGAGTTTCGACTGGGCCACGCTGATCGCCAACAAGGATCGGGAAATCAATCGCCTCAACGGGATATACCGCAACCTGCTGGTCAACAGCGGCGTGGTGTTGCACGAGGGCCACGCCAGGCTCACCGGGCCCCATGAGGTCGAGATCAACGGCCAGCGCTACACCGCCGAACACATCATGATCGCCACGGGCGGCTGGCCGGTGATACCGGACATTCCGGGGCGTGAGCACGCCATCAGCTCCAACGAGGCGTTTTTCCTCAAGGAACTGCCCAAGCGCGTCATCGTGGTGGGCGGTGGCTATATTGCCGTGGAGTTCGCCGGAATCTTCCATGGCATGGGCGCGCAGACGTCGTTGCTGTATCGCGGTGAGCTGTTCCTGCGCGGCTTTGATGGCGCCGTACGCAAGCATCTGGTCGAAGAACTGAGCCGTCGAGGCATGGATCTGCAATTCAACGCGGACATCAAACGCATCGAAAAACTGGCCGATGGCAGCCTGGAGGTAGAGCTCAAGGATGGTCGCATACTGGCCACCGATTGTGTGTTCTACGCCACCGGCCGGCGCCCGATGCTCGACAATCTGGGCCTTGAACACACCGGTGTCACGCTGGACGAGAAGGGCTTCGTCAAAGTCAACGAAAAGTACGAGACCGCCGAGCCGTCGATCCTGGCCATCGGCGATGTCATCGGTCGCGTACAACTCACCCCCGTCGCCCTGGCTGAGGGCATGGCGGTGGCGCGGCGACTGTTCAAGCCCGAGCAATATCGCCTGGTGGATTACCGGATGATCCCCACGGCTGTGTTCAGCCTGCCGAATATTGGCACGGTCGGCCTGACCGAAGAGCAAGCCAGGGAGGAGGGGAAGGAAGTCCAGGTGTTCGAAAGCCGCTTCCGCCCGATGAAACTGACCCTCACCGACTGCCAGGAGCGCACGCTGATGAAGCTGGTGGTGGATGCCCGCACGGACAAAGTGCTGGGCTGCCACATGGTCGGGCCGGATGCCGGGGAAATCGTCCAGGGGCTTGCCATCGCGCTCAAGGCTGGCGCTACCAAGCGTGATTTCGACGAGACCATCGGCGTACACCCGACTGCCGCCGAGGAATTCGTCACGATGCGAACTCCCGTAGCGTCCTGATCTTTGGGACCCACCTATGGCGAGCGAGCCCGCTCGCCATATTAGGTTTTCTTCTATCTATTAAGCGGCTGATAGCCAAAACCAATCATTCACATCAGGTTTGCCAATGAGCCTGCCGGGGGATGAGTGGTTAAGATTCACCCCATCAACTTTTCAACCCCTGACGGAGAGTCATCGATGCCTATCATCAACAGCCAAGTTAAACCGTTCAACGCTACCGCTTTCAAAAACGGCGAATTCGTCCAGGTTTCGGATGCCGATCTGAAAGGCAAGTGGTCCGTGGTGTTCTTCTACCCGGCCGACTTCACCTTCGTTTGCCCAACCGAGCTGGAAGACCTGGCCGACAACTACGCTGAATTCAAGAAGCTGGGTGTCGAAATCTACAGCGTCTCCACCGACACTCACTTTGCTCACGCTGCCTGGCACAACACCTCGCCAGCCATTGGCAAGATCCAGTACACCATGATCGGTGACCCGACCCACGTCATCTCCCGCAACTTCGACGTGCTGATCGAAGAAGTTGGCCTGGCTGACCGCGGTACTTTCGTGATCAACCCTGAAGGTCAGATCAAGATCGTTGAAATCAACGACGGTGGTGTAGGCCGTGACGCTTCCGAGCTGCTGCGCAAGGTCAAGGCTGCTCAGTACGTTGCTGCTCACCCGGGCGAAGTCTGCCCAGCCAAGTGGAAAGAAGGCGAGGCCACTCTGGCTCCGTCCCTGGACCTGGTCGGCAAGATCTAAGTCTGTGAGTCATCCGAGGGCGATCCGCTCTTAATCAAGCAAGCCGCTTCGCCCCAAAAAACGCCCGGGCGAGATTCGCTCGGGCGTTGTTTTTTCTGAAATTCAAAAAATGGAAATCGCCCGTATGTTGGACGCCAATCTTAAAGCTCAGTTGAAGTCATACCTGGAACGGGTCACCCAGCCGATCGAGATCGTCGCCTCCCTCGACGACGGTGCGAAATCCCAGGAAATGCTCGCGTTACTCAAAGACGTTGCCAGTCTGTGTGACCAGATTACCTTGCTCGACAACGGCACCGATGCGCGCAAGCCTTCGTTTTCGTTGAATCGCCCAGGAGCCGATATCAGCTTGCGTTTTGCCGGTATCCCCATGGGCCACGAATTCACTTCGCTGGTGTTGGCCTTGCTGCAAGTCGGCGGTCATCCTTCCAAGGCCAGTGTCGAAGTCATCGAACAGATTCGCTCCCTTGAAGGCGAGTTCAACTTCGAGACCTATTTCTCGCTGTCCTGCCAGAACTGCCCGGACGTGGTCCAGGCGCTGAACCTGATGGCGGTGCTGAACCCGAATATCCGCCACGTCGCCATCGACGGCGCGCTGTTCCAGGCCGAGGTCGACGAACGCCAGATCATGGCCGTGCCGAGTGTTTATCTCAATGGCGTGAACTTTGGCCAGGGCCGCATGGGCCTGGAAGAAATCCTCGCCAAGATCGACACCAGTGGTATCGAGCGCCAGGCTGAGAAGATCAGCGCCAAGCAGGCTTTTGATGTGCTGGTGGTGGGCGGTGGCCCAGCCGGCGCTTCGGCGGCCATCTATGCGGCCCGCAAGGGCATCCGCACCGGTGTCGCGGCTGAGCGCTTCGGCGGTCAGGTGCTCGACACCATGGCCATCGAGAACTTCATCTCGGTGCAGGAAACCGAAGGGCCGAAATTGGCCGTCGCCCTGGAAGAGCACGTCAAGCAGTACGACGTGGACATCATGAACCTGCAACGCGCCGATGCATTGGTGCCAGGCAAGGATGGCGCGCTGCACGAAATCAAATTCGCCAGTGGTGCGAGCCTCAAGGCCAAGACCGTGATTCTGGCAACCGGTGCGCGCTGGCGTGAAATGAACGTGCCGGGCGAGCAGCAATACCGCAACAAGGGCGTGGCGTACTGCCCGCACTGCGACGGCCCGCTGTTCAAAGGCAAACGCGTGGCAGTGATCGGCGGCGGTAACTCCGGCGTGGAAGCGGCCATTGATCTGGCCGGTATCGTGGCCCACGTCACTTTGTTGGAGTTCGACGTGCAATTGCGTGCCGACGCGGTATTGCAGCGCAAACTGCACAGCCTGCCGAACGTGACCGTGATCACCAACGCCCAGACCACCGAAGTGACGGGCGATGGCCAGAAGGTCAACGGCTTGCGCTACAAAGACCGCCCAAGCGGTGAAGTACGGGACGTGGCGCTGGAGGGGATCTTCGTGCAGATCGGTCTGTTGCCTAACACCGATTGGCTCAAAGGCACCGTCGAGCTGTCGCCACGGGGCGAGATCATTGTCGATGCCCGCGGTGAAACCTCGATCCCGGGTGTGTTCGCCGCCGGTGACGTGACAACTGTTCCGTACAAGCAGATCGTGATCGCCGTAGGCGAGGGGGCCAAGGCTTCGTTGAGCGCCTTTGACCACCTGATCCGTACCTCCGCGCCGGCATAAATAGCCGATAGCGAAAAAAACAAAACCCCATGGGCCCAGTGCTCATGGGGTTTTGTTTTTTGGATCACGCATTACCCTGTGGGATTTTTATTGCCCACACACCCTACGGTGGCGCTTACAGCGGCGCGGGCTGGATGATTTCAACCCAGTAGCCATCCGGGTCTTTGATGAACGCCAGGCTTTTCATGCGACCGTCGCTCAGGCGCTTCTGGAAGTCGCAGCCCAGCGCTTCGAAGCGCTCGCAAGCAGCCACGATGTCTGGGACCGAGATGCAGATGTGGCCGAACCCGCGTGGGTCAGTGTTGCCGTTGTGGTAGGCAAACGCCGGGTCGCTTTCGGTGCCGTGGTTGTGGGTCAGCTCCAGGATGCCGGGGATGGATTTCATCCATTCGGTGCGCTGTGCAGCGTCGGCCGGAATCTGGCTCTTGTCCACCAAGGCGAGGAAGTACAGGCTGAATTCGGCTTCCGGGAAATCGCGTTTTTCCACCAGGGAAAACCCCAACACCCGGGTGTAGAAATCCAGGGACTTGGTGATGTCCTTGACCCGCAGCATGGTGTGGTTAAAGACGAATTTGGCCGTGGCGGTATCGGGTTGGGCGGTGACGCCAGGGAAAGTGTTGAGTTCGTGCAGGCTCATGGGCCCTCCGGAAAATAAGTGGGGCAAACGGCATCGCAACTTTGCTGCGACGGTCCTGGGCTTGCGCTAAACGGCTTCCTTGCAGGTGCACCCATGATACGCAAGGGGCGCGGCATCGCCAAACGCCTCTGGCTATTGCTTGCCTGGGCGGCGGGCTTCAGACTTTACGAATCGTCCTTGAGTGCAATGCAATGATTCGACCGTTCCTTTCGCTGTTTGTCCTGCTGCTGGTTGCGATGGCAAGTGTCGCTGTCCAGGCCGCCGAACCGCAGGTCGCCTGGCCCCCAGGCTGGGTCATCGAACCATTGCCCTCTGATGCGGGCACCTCGTCAGCAGCGCCGGGAACGACCCGGCAACGGGCGACAAAGAGTGATTCAGCGGGCACGGCGGTGATGGTCATGGAACTGACCACGACACCCATCGAGCCGGGTCATCAAGTCAACTTGCAAGGCGTGTTACTGGAAATGCGCAAATCAATTCAAAAGGACTTTTATCAGAGCGGTTATCAAAGTGTCTGTAATAAGATTCATTCTTCGATGTTGGGCGACGTTGCCGCACTCGAGACCACTTGCACGATCACGCAAAACGGTCGGCACGTGTTATCTCAGACACTCATCGCTGCACTAAAGGAGGGCAGGGCTAATGTGCTGTCCTATGCGGGGCAGGCTCAGGAGTTTGTAGAAAACCAGGATGAAATACAGTCGGTACGAAATAGCCTGAAACTATAAAGCCCTCGGTATTAGAACTACTTAATCCAGAAATCCTGCCCCATAAAAAACCCTGAGCAGGCTCAGGGTTTTTTTCATTCGGCCAGCTTTCTCAGCTGCGCAACCAGGCGTCAACGGTTTTTGCACCGTACTGTTCTTTCCAGGCTTTCAGGCCTCGATGGTTGCCGCCTTTGGTTTCGATCAGTTCACCTGTGTGCGGGTTCTGGTACACCTTGACCACTCGCGCACGGCGGGTTTTGACAGGCTTGGTCGATGGCAGGCCCCCCTTGGCCGGGTTCGGGTCGAGAATCGCGATGACGTCGCGCAGGCTCTTGCCGTAGGTTTTCATCAGTCCCTGGAGCTTCTCTTCGAATTCGATTTCTTTCTTGAGCCCGGCATCATTCTTCAGCTTTTCCAGCTGCTTGAGCCGCTCTTGAAGGTCCTGTTCTGCTCTACGAAATTCAGCGAGTCTGGACAATATCGTTACTCCAATCAGAATATTTGGCTGATACCAACCGCAAACAAAGCTATAAGCCAAGTGCCTTGAAGCGACTCGGTGATAATGACGCTCCTGCTATTAGCCACAGGTAAAAAAATTGTAGTAGTGAAACCCACGGGTGTAAATCGTAACTTTTTCGTTATGTAACAAGGAATGCGAATTTTATTAGTCCGACTGTGGTTGTCCGTGGAGGGACGTAGCACCAGGGGTTTCAATGACGGACACCGCCGCAATGAAATCCGCGCCACTCATCGGGCGACCAAATAGATAACCCTGCAAAAAGTTCACCCCGTGAGCGGCCAGATAGTTGCTTTGTTCAACGGTTTCGACCCCCTCGGCAACGATACCCAAGTCCAGCTTGCCCGACAGTTCGATGATGCTGTCAAGGATGTGCCGCGACAGGGCATCGACGCCGATCATGGCAACAAAGCTCTGGTCGATTTTCAGGAAGTCCACGTTGAACTGGCGCAAGTAGCCCAGGCTGGAATGACCGGTGCCGAAGTCGTCGATTGCGATCTTCACCCCCAGTTCACGCAGGTGCTGGAACAGCTGGTGAGTGGTGGGTGTCGGTTCGATCAGCTCGCGCTCGGTCAGTTCCAGCACCAAGGTAATGACCCCCGGTGGGAAGGCCTCCAGGAACTCGCGGCAATCTTGTACCAGTTCCAGACTCTGACAGTGGCGAGCGGTGATGTTGATGCCGACGTGAAAAGGACTTTTCAGTTGCGGGACCAAGGGCGATAGCAAGCGCATCGTTTGCTGCATCAATGCCCGGGTCATCGGCACGATCAAGCCGCTGTGTTCAGCAAAGGGAATGAACAGGTCCGGCCGCACCAGGCCTTCCTTGGGATGGTTCCAGCGCATCAGCACTTCGACCCCGGCCCAACGTTTGCTGTCGCCCTGCACGACCGGTTGCAGATACGGCACGAATTCCCCGGCCTCAAGCGCGCGTTGCAGCTCATGGCTGGGGGATGAGGCGCGTTTTTGCAGCCAATAGCCGAGCGTTCCGGCGATGACACCGAAGAAGATCAGCAGGCTGAACAGCGGCGGATACTCACGGGCCATGTAGCGCCAGATTTCCCCCTCATCGAAGCCGGCTTCAACATTGAAGGCATAGCGCGATGAGGTCAGGTTGCTGCGGGCGACCGGCAGCGCGGGCAGGGGCGCTGCTCGGACCTTCCCGTCCGCGGTCAGCCAGTTTGGCCCGACTTGCAGCAACAACCGGGTTTCGCCGCCGATCAGACGCAAGACATTGGCCAGGTGATAACCGTCCAGCGTTGCCAATGCCCCTTGCCGCCCTTCATTGAGCCGGTAGATCAGCAGCGCGGTGTCGGGGGTGATCGGGTTGCCGTTCATGAGCCACAAGGTGCCCTGATGGTAGGCGTTCGGATCAACCGTTTCCTCGAAGGCGCCAAACAGCGAACTGCAATAGAGGATGTTGTCCCACACCAGGTTGGTCGAACGGACGAATGGGCGACGCGTCACCTGTTCGCGCAAGGCCAGTTTCACCGCTTCGCAGAGCTGGCCGGCCAGAGGCAGCAGTTCGCGCGCCGCCAGGGCGGTGTTGTCGAGCATCAGTTCGATCTGCCCGATCAACTCTTCGCTGGTCTGTCGGCTCTGTTGCTCCAGTGTCCGTTCGGCCTGCAGGTACAGAATGCCCAGCCCTGACAGTATCGGCAGCACGCCGCAGAGCAGCGTGATCAGGTTGCGACGGGGCCGCTTGCGCAAACGAGTGGCGGTCAATGGCATCTGCATAACCTGTGAGGGCTTGAGGAACAGCTTCGATAGTGTATTCGGTTGCCGGTGATCAGACTGACTGCCTCGCCAGCTCGATAAATGCCAGGGTGGCAGGCGAGGCCTGTCGGCTGTCCAGTACCGCCAGGCCTATCTGACGCGGAACCTGCGGCGACAATGGCCGCGTGACGAACCGTGGGTTGTCGCCGCCCGGCAGCGAACCTTCGGACACCAGGGTCACGGCCTCGCCGCGGCTGACGACATCCAGGGTACTGAGCAGCTGCGAACAACGATAGCGCACGTTCGGGGTGAGCCGGGCTGCGTTGAACAGGCGCGAAACCAGTTCAGAAGAACCGGCCTCGGTAAGCACGAACGGGTCGGTGCACAGGTCCTTGAGACTCAGGCTGGCTTGGGCAGCGAGGGGATGGGCGGTGGGCAGCACGGCGACCATCTGGTCTTGCATCAGCGCGAACGTGTCGAAACGGTCTTCGGGCAGCACCACGAAACCGACGTCGATCCGCCGTTCATCCAGCCACTGGACGACTTGCCGGTCCGGCCCTTCGTCGATGTGCACTTCGATCCCCGGATGCAGAGCCCGGTAACGTTGCAGGATGGCGGGCAACAACTTCATCGACGAAGTCGGACCGAACGAGCCGATGCGCAGGGTGCCTCGGCGCATGCCCCGCGCATCGGCGGCTTCCTGGCGCAGGGTATTGGCCAGCCCGAGCATGGCCCGGGCGCGTAGCAGCAACTGCCGGCCAATGTCGCTGGGTTCGATGAGGGTCTGATGACGTCTGAACAGCTCCACGCCCAACTCCTGCTCCAGGGATTTGATGGCGTGGGACACCGCCGACTGGCTGATGCCCAACCGCGTCGCCGCGGCGGTGAAACCGCGTAGCTCGGCGACCTGGGAGAAGATTTCGAGTTGGGTGAGGGTCATGAGGGAATGCTCATTTTACGATGATCAAGAATGAGACGAACAATAGAGTATCTCAAGCGCACTTTCCTGTGGCGAGGGAGCTTGCTCCCGCTTGAGTGCGAAGCGCTCATAGAAAAGGGCCGCTTCGCAGCCCAGCGGGAGCAAGCTCCCTCGCCACGGGTAGTCGTTTTATTTCAATGTGGTGAAACCATGAAAACCCTCGAACAATCCGTTCCAACCCCTTCGGACCTGCCGGTCTACCTGAAACTGGCCATGGTCACCATGATCTGGGGCGGCACCTTCGTCGCCGGCAGGATCCTTTCCGATGCCCTGGCACCGCTGCTCGCCGCCAGCCTGCGGTTTCTGCTGGCCAGTCTCGCGCTGTTGCTGTTTCTCGGCCTGGCCGGGATCCCGCTGGCCAGGCCCAGCCTGAAACAAGGGCTGCAATTGGCGGCGCTGGGGTTCTTCGGGATCTTTTTCTACAACCTGTGTTTCTTCTATGGCTTGCAGTACATCAATGCGTCGCGGGCCTCGTTGATCGTGGCCTTGAATCCGGCGGTGATAGGGCTGGCGTCCTGGTGGCTGTTCAAGGAACGGCTGAGCCGGGCGAAAGTTGCGGGCATCGTGCTGTGTATCGGCGGGGCGGGGCTGGTGATCGTCAGTCGCGATCCGTCCTTGCTACAGAGTGCAGGGCAGGGCTGGCTGGGCGATCTGCTGATTTTTGGCTGCGTGCTGGGCTGGGGCGTCTATTCCTTGTTTTCCAAAAAACTGAATGAAAGCCTCGGGCCTTTGCAAACCGTGACCTGGTCGATTCTGCTGGGCACCTTGATGTTGTGGCTAGCTTGCGCGGCCGCAGGCGACGTTCGCGTTGAAGCATTGCGCGGGCTGGACATCGGGCAATGGCTGAGCCTGCTGTACTTGGGCGTGCTGGGGTCGGCGTTGGCCTATATTGCCTGGTACGACGGCATCCGTCGGATTGGCGCGACCCGTTCCGGCGTGTTCATCGCACTCAACCCGTTGACCGCTGTGCTGTTCGGGGCGCTGCTGTTGGACGAGCGGCTCACCGTCTTGATGGGTGTAGGTGCGGGGCTGATCCTGACGGGGATTTTCCTGTGCAACAAACCCCTTGCGCGGTCGCCGCAAAAGACGATTTGATACCGAAGGCGGACAAACATGGTTACGCTGTGTAGAATCGAGTTACGCATATAAGAATAAACGTCTTCTGGCAGCAGAAGCCTCGCCCGCAAGAGCCTTGGGTCGACAATGAAGATATTCGGGTTTCAACTGATCTACGGCGATTTCCTCGCCCGCACCGTTCGCGGCATTTCCTGCGCGCCACCGCGTGCCCTCAGCATGGCCGGCAACTAACGCTCCGTTAATTGATAAGCATGATGAGGCGCCAACATGGCAGATCTATACGAAAACCCGATGGGCCTGATGGGCTTTGAATTCATCGAATTCGCATCCCCCACACCCAATACCCTGGAGCCGATCTTCGAGATCATGGGCTTCACCAAAGTGGCCAGCCACCGCTCCAAGGACGTGCACCTGTATCGCCAGGGCGCGATCAACCTGATCCTCAACAACGAGCCCCACAGCGTGGCCTCGTACTTCGCCGCCGAACATGGGCCTTCGGTGTGCGGCATGGCATTCCGGGTCAAGGATTCGCAACAGGCCTACAAGCGCGCCCTGGAACTCGGCGCCCAGCCGATTCACATCGAAACCGGTCCGATGGAGCTGAACCTGCCGGCAATCAAAGGCATCGGCGGCGCGCCGCTGTACCTGATCGACCGTTTTGGTGAAGGCAGCTCGATCTACGACATCGACTTCGTGTTCCTCGAAGGCGTTGACCGCAACCCGGTGGGCGCGGGCCTGAAAATCATCGACCACCTGACCCACAACGTGTATCGCGGGCGCATGGCGTATTGGGCCGGCTTCTACGAGAAGCTGTTCAACTTCCGCGAGATCCGTTACTTCGACATCAAGGGCGAATACACCGGCCTGACCTCCAAGGCCATGACCGCCCCGGATGGCATGATCCGCATCCCGCTGAACGAGGAATCGTCCAAGGGCGCCGGGCAGATCGAAGAGTTTCTGATGCAGTTCAACGGTGAAGGCATCCAGCACGTGGCCTTCCTGACCGATGACCTGATCAAGACTTGGGACCAGCTCAAAAGCATCGGCATGCGCTTCATGACCGCGCCGCCGGACACCTACTACGAAATGCTCGAAGGCCGCCTGCCGAACCACGGCGAGCCGGTGGATGAACTGCAAGCGCGGGGCATTTTGCTGGACGGCGCTTCCGAACAGGGCGACAAGCGTCTGCTGTTGCAGATTTTCTCGGAAACCCTGATGGGGCCGGTGTTCTTCGAGTTCATCCAGCGCAAGGGCGACGATGGCTTCGGCGAAGGCAACTTCAAGGCGTTGTTCGAGTCCATCGAGCGTGACCAGGTGCGGCGTGGTGTGTTGGCTACTGAGTAAGAGCTGAGGCAACAGACAACCCGTGCGGCGTAACTGCCGTACGGGTTTTTTATTGGCCAGCAGATCCCAATGTGGGAGCGAGCCTGCTCGCGATCGCGACCTGTCAGATACATCAATGTTGAATGTGCAGCCGATATCGCGAGCAGGCTCGCTCCCACAAGGGCCGTGTAAGTTTCAGGTCCGGCGTCGCTGGCGCATCAGATGCTTGAATCCTTCGAACACCAGTACTGCCACGGCCAGCCAGATGGGAATGTAGGTCAGCCATTCACTGGCCTGGATGCTTTCTCCCAGCAGCAAGGCAACGCCCAGCAGCAACACTGGTTCGACATAGCTCAACAGCCCGAACAGGCTGAACGGCAGCAACCGGCTGGCAACGATGTAGGCCACCAGCGCCGAAGCACTGATCACCCCGAGCAACGGGATCAGCAGCAACAGCCAAGGGTACTGGTCGAAAACAGCGAAACCTTGCTCCCCGCTTTGTACGAACCAGAGCGCCAACGGCAGCATCAGGGTCATGTCCAGCCACAACCCGCCCAGGTTGTCAGTCCCCAGGCGTTTGCGCAGGATGAAGTAGATCGGATAACCCACCACCACCAGCAGTGTCGCCCAGGAAAACCCACCCACCTGGTACAACTCGTTGACCACGCCGAGGGTGGCGAAGAACACGGCGATTTTCTGCAGGTAGGACAGGCGCTCGCCATAGACGAGGCGCCCGGTCAGAACCATCGACAGCGGCAACAAAAAATACCCCAGTGACACGTCCAGGCTGTAGCCGTTGAGGGGGGCCCACATGAACAGCCACAACTGCGCGCCCATCAACGCCGAAGACGCCATGGCACCGAGCAACAGGCGCGGCGCGGCGATCAGGCGCCGACCGAGCGCCGTTACCAGGTTCCACTCCTTTGCCACCAGCATGAACACCGTCATGCAGGGCATCGTCAGCAGCATGCGCCAACCGAAGATTTCCACGCCGGTCAGCGGCGAGAGCAGGGAGGTGTAGTAATACATGACGGCGAACAGCACAGAGGCCGAGACCGATAGAACGATGCCTTTGGACACAGTGGTTCTCATGAGGGCGATCATCGACACCCGGACTTGTGACTGGAAAATTTATCTGTGGTGCATGGCCTGTGGGAGCAAGGCTTGCCCGCGATGAACGATAACGCGGTTCAGCCCTTGAACCGCAGCGCGGCCATCGCGGGCAAGCCATGCTCCCACAGTGTTCGTCGGAGTCGACGAAGTTATGACGTACGCGCCACACGCCCCGGTACGAAGTGGCCCACGTCATTGAAGCCTGGCGTCGAGGCATGCCCCGGGGTCACCAGCGAATCGATGAAGGCTTCATCTTCGGCCGTGATCGTCACCGACTGCGCCTTGGTGTAGCCATCCCATTGTTCCTCGGTGCGCGGTCCGACGATCGCCGAGGTGACAGCGCGGTTGTTCAGCACCCAGGCAATGGCGAACTCGACAATGCCCACGCCGCGTTCCTGGGTGTATTGCTGGATCTGTTGGGCGATGCGCAGGGACTCGACCCGCCATTCGGTTTCCAGGATGCGTTTGTCCTGGCGACCGGCGCGACTGTTGGCGTCCGGTGCCACGTCCGGTGCGTACTTGCCACTGAGCACCCCGCGGGCGAGGGGGCTGAAAGGCACCACGCCGAGGCCATAGTTCTGCGCGGCGGTGATCTGCTCGGTTTCGGCCTGGCGATTGACGATGTTGTACAGCGGTTGGCTGATCACCGGCCGGTCGATGCCCAGGCGGTCGGCGATTCGAATCACCTCGGCGATACGCCAGCCACGGTAGTTCGACAGGCCCCAGTAGCGGATCTTGCCCTGACGAATCAAGTCACCGATGGCCGACACCGTGACCTCAAGTGGGGTGTTGTGGTCTTCGCGGTGCAGGTAATAGATGTCCAGGTAGTCGGTGCCCAGGCGCGTCAGGCTGGCCTCGATACCATTGAAAATGTGCTTGCGACTCAGGCCGCTGCGGTTGGGGACACCATCCGGCGGGCCGAAGCCGACCTTGGTGGCCAGCACCCATTCATGACGGTGACTGGCAATCGCCTCGCCGACGATCTCTTCGGAACGACCGTTGGTGTAGACGTCTGCGGTGTCGATGAAATTGATGCCCTGGTCCCAGGCCTTGTCGATGATCCGCAGCGAATCCTCGGTGCTGGTCTGTTCGCCGAACATCATGGTGCCCAGAGTCAATGTCGAGACTTGCAACCCGGAATGGCCTAGCGTGCGGTAGCTCATGACAAGGTCCTTTTATCGATGGGAAAGGCCCAATCAAACCCCAGAACAACCGGGCGTGGCAAACGAAAAGATCGCAGGCCACACTCGACCCCTTTCACTCCCGACAACAACCCACGCACGCGATAGAGATTTGACAGGCTGACCGCTATCGCGAGCAGGCTCGCTCCCACACTGATCTGCCTGGGCCACAGGTTTCAGCTAGCCCGGATCCCTGTGGGAGCGAGCCTGCTCGCGATGAGGCCATCAGCCTCGACAACGAGGTTGATGGCAACCCGATTGCGTGAACTTGAACAATTGCGCTCAACTGCCGTGCCGTGCCGTGCACTGGAACCGGAGAATAAGTATGAAAATAGTCATCGCCCCCGACTCGTTCAAGGACAGCCTGAGCGCCCAGGGCGTGGCGGATGCTGTCGCCCAAGGCCTGGCCCAGGTCTGGCCGGATGCGCAGTTGATCAAGTGCCCGATGGCCGACGGCGGGGAGGGCACGGTGGAGTCGGTGCTGGCGGCCTGCAACGGGCAGTGGCGGCGCAGTTGGGTGAAAGGTCCGTTGGGGGCCAGCGTCGAAGCGCGTTGGGGCTGGTTGCCCGACAGCCGCACCGCGATCATTGAAATGGCCGAGGCCAGCGGCTTGCAGCTGGTACCTCCTGGGCAACGTGATGCCTGTTCCAGCAGCACCTACGGCACCGGCGAGCTGATTCGCGCCGCCCTGGACGAAGGCGCCGGGCGCGTGATCCTGGCCATCGGCGGCAGCGCCACCAACGACGGCGGTGCCGGCGCGATGCAGGCCCTGGGCGTGGCGCTGCTGGATGAACACAACCGACCGCTTCCACCCGGTGGCCTGGCTTTGGCCGAACTGGCTCGCATCGATTTGAGCAAGATGGACCCGCGCTTGGCCCAGGTCAGTTTCGAGATTGCCGCCGATGTCGATAACCCGTTGTGCGGACCTCACGGCGCTTCAGCGATTTTCGGCCCGCAGAAAGGGGCATCCCCTGAGCAGGTACAGCAACTGGACCAGGCGTTGGGGCATTTCGCTGAACACTGTGCCCAGGTGTTGAACAAGGATGTACGCGACGAACCGGGCAGCGGCGCCGCCGGAGGGCTGGGGTTTGCCGCCAAGGCGTTTCTGGGCGCGCACTTTCGCACCGGCGTGGACGTCGTCGCCCAGTTGACCGGGCTGGCCGAGGCGATCAACGGCGCTGACCTGGTGATCACCGGCGAAGGCCGTTTCGACGCCCAGACCTTGCGTGGCAAGACCCCCTTTGGCGTGGCGCGCATCGCCCGCCAGCATGGCGTACCCGTGGTGGTCATCGCCGGCACGCTGGGGGAGGGTTATCAGGCGCTGTATGAGCACGGCATCGAAGCAGCCTTTGCCCTGGTCAGCGGGCCGATGACCCTGCAAGAGGCCTGTGGCGACGCGCCACGCCTGCTGACTGAACGAGCCCGGGACATCGCCCGGCTTTGGCGAGTGGCCGCCCGATAGACCTGTGGGAGCAAGGCTTGCCCGCGATACAGGCGCTGCGGTCTCCCAGGAATCGAGTCGCCCATATCGCGAGCAAGCTTTGCTCCCACGGCGTTGAATTTGAGATAGGGTTGAGGCTGGACTTCGCGCAAAACAGGAGTGGTACATGCGCTTTTCAGATTTGACCCGCCGCATCACCGGCGACGGCGCCGCCGCGTGGCAGATCCACGACCGAGCGTTGGCCATGCGCGAGCAGGGCATGGATGTATTGCTGTTATCGGTGGGCGACCCGGATTTCGACACCCCTCGCGCCATCATCGACGCCGCTGTGACCAGCCTGCGCGCCGGAGACACGCATTATTCGGACGTGCGCGGCTTGCACACCCTGCGTGCCAGCATTGCCCGGCGCCATCGCCAACGTTGTGGCCAGCCGGTAGGCGCCGAGCATGTCACCGTGTTGCCGGGGGCGCAGTGTGGGGTCTATGCGGTTGCGCAATGTCTGCTCAACCCCGGTGATGAAGTGATCATCGCCGAACCGATGTATGTCACCTACGAAGCCGTATTTGGTGCCTGCGGAGCGAAAGTGCTGCCGGTGGCGGTGCGCCCGGAAAACGCTTTTCGGGTTGACCCGGCCGACGTCGCCCGGCTGATTACCCCCCGTACCCGGGCGATGCTGCTCAACAGCCCGAACAACCCATCCGGCGCCAGCCTGCCGCTGTCCACCTGGCAAGCATTGGCGCAGTTGTGCATCGAACATGATCTGTGGCTGATCAGCGATGAGGTCTACAGCGACCTGCTGTACGAAGGCGAACACATCAGCCCGGCCAGCCTGCCGGGCATGGCCGAGCGCACCGCGACGATCAACAGCCTGTCCAAATCCCACGCCATGACCGGTTGGCGCATCGGCTGGGTGATCGGTCCCGAACCTCTGGCTGAACATCTGGCCAACCTGTCGTTGTGCATGTTGTTCGGCCTGCCGGATTTCGTCCAGCGGGCGGCCCAGGTGGCGCTGGAGCGGGACTTGCCAGAAGTGGCGCAGATGCACCAGGAGTATCGCCAGCGTCGGGATCTGGTGTGCGCCGCGCTTGAGGGCTGTCCGGGCCTGAAACCCGTGCGGCCCGATGGCGGCATGTTCGTGATGGTCGATGTGCGTGGCACCGGCCTGGGCGCCCAGGCATTCGCCGAGCGCCTGCTCGACGGCCATGGCGTGTCGGTGCTGGCGGGCGAGGCGTTCGGGCCCAGTGCCGCGGGGCACATACGCATCGGGTTGGTGGTTGATCAGCAGAAACTGACGCAGGCCTGTCAGCGGATGGCCTTGTGTGCCGCGCAGTTAATGTGCGTCCGCCATACCTGACTACGGGCTTATCGTTGCGCGGGTGCAGATAAAGACTGATACCACTCCGTCTGTATGGGGCGCCTTGTCTTGTTTCATTCAAACACTAAAACCCGATAAACGGTCGATTGACCTGTAAGTTCTGACAGTAGGCAAGGTCGGATAACGAGTATCTACTTAATTCAACACGGCACGCCCGCTACAAGAGCCAATTAAGTAGGAGGACGTCATGTCGACATCCGGTAATGGGGAGGCAGGGCCAGACACCCTGGCGCCCGAGGGGCCGCCGGTAGATGATGTCCCTCCCAGTGGACAAGTTCCGGCCTCGATTCTAATGAATGGCGGGCAGGCTCGGGTTCCATTATGGCCTATTTATGCCGATCAAATCGGCAAAGTTGATAGGTTGGTGGTTTATTGGCGGCGAGACGGTACGACGACCACTGTCTATGATCAAAATAAGCCAGGTCCGATCATGGAAACTGAGTTCGTGATTCCATTACCCGTCCATTTATGGGCCGGAGACGGTGTGGCTTATCTCTCTTACCGAGCTAGACCGATACAGCCTATCGGCAATTGGTTTACCTCGTTAGATACAGAGTTATTTATCGATCACAGTGTCATTCCCCTGCCTAGATTGGAAGATGTCGATTTTTTGTATACAACAAATGGGTATTTGAACTGCGGCACAACCCCTCCCATTTGGGATGGGGTCTTTATAAGAATTCCGTATCAGGGGTTCCTGGAAGGGGATGAATGTGTACTCACCTGGCGCGCCTACCGCACGTTGAATCCCACGCCCGAGAGTTATATTGACGGCACTGAAGGTGTCTTTACCCATGAACTCACCAAGGCGGAAGCAGAGAATCCGGACGGGTTTGTATTGCCACCCATTCCTTGGGTCAATCATCTTGAACCCCTGATCTATGGCTGTGGGATGGCTCAGTACAAGATCCGTAGTGCTGGGGTGTTTATCGGCGAATCCGAGTTGAAGCGGGTGAAAGTCGATCGGTATCTGCCCGGCGAGACTGGACCTTGTGGGCCCTGATGAACACTCGTCACTCAGATCAATAATCAACTGCTTTTTTACCCGTTAAAACAGTCTTTGCGGTAGGGGGATTTCGATAGTGTGAATTTGGATCTGGATATTATTGTGGAGAGCATGAGATGAACGTGAAACAGGAAATAGCGGAAATCGACCGGCAACGTGTGCGCAGTGCTCGTGCAGCATCAGGACCTCTGGCGGGACTTCCTCCAGAGTTTCCTGGCGTTATTGTCAGTGACACCGACAGGCGCGTGTATGTTGATAAACTGCTGCCTGGCCAGAAATTGCCGGTTACGCTTAAGCTCTGGGAAAACCAACACCCCGATGATCGTGTCACCGTTCAAATCGCACAAACGGAAATCTCTACGTCTTGGGTGACGGTAGATGAGTTTGACGCCGGCACTGATATCGGTGCACGTCCTCCAGAATATATAGCGGGTATTCCGACAGAAAATTTGACTGATTACAATCCGGCCGGCACGCCTTCTGAATGGTGGGTTCGATACCGGGTGAGGCATCCCTTGGGGAATACCTGGACTTCAGATCCGAAAGAAATTGTAATTGACCGACGGGCCCACTACCAAGCGGACCCTGACGGACCAAAGAGTCGGCCGCCGATGGCCCGTGCCAATCCTGCTATTCCATCGTCCTACATCATCGATGACACCTACGTCGGCAACCTCCCCAGCGGTGTCATGGAAGTTACGGTTGGCACTCAGGGTTGGGAAACGGGGGATATATGTTACTTATATATCAGCAAGCTTTTTTCGGAAGCTAATGGGGATGAGCCTGTTAATCCTCCCCCTTATACGTTACCGCAAACTGGTGTATTTCAAGTGCCAGGGGCGACTTTGCGTAGTCTGCCACCTGGCACCAACTTTCTTTTTTATCAGCATGTTGATGCTGTCGGGAACAAGAGTAATTTATCAGACGCTCAACCCTTGAAAATTGTTTTTGCACCAGCGCCGGTGCTCGAAGATCCCATTGTTCCTTTGGCTCAGACCGATCATCTTATCGATTTGAAAGATTGTGCAGAGCCCGGTGGCGTTACAGTCGAGGTGGAAAGGGTTGAGCACATAGACGATACAGATGAGATTAAACTTACGTGGAATAATACACCGGTAGATACTAAGGCTTTCGGTAGCCTTACCAAACTGGTTTTCCCTGTGCCTTTTGCTACTGTTTTCGATGATTACTATTCGGGCGGGCTTACAACCGAAGGCAACGTTCCAGTCAGCGTTGAAGCTACTTTGTTGCGCGGGACAGAGACTCTGTCTGTCTCATCTGTAGATATTTCTTCGAATCTCTATGTCGCCGGTCCGACTGACCCCACTGATCCGGGTCAACCCAATGATGAACTGGATGCACCTAATGTTACAAGCACGGCAGTGGATAACATCATTGAGATTGCAGATTATGGTGACAACCAGACAATCACCATTGACTTGTGGGCAGATGCTAATAAGCCCGTAAAACAGGGGCAGATGATTAGGGCTGAGTACGCAGGTGTGGAACTGGATGATGTTGCTTTCCTGAATGATAACGATACAGAGGCAACGATTATTCTGCCTTGGAACGTTATCAACGACGCCGGAATCGGTCCTCATAACCTTCAATATTTCGTTTCGGACATCGGCGGAGTCAATGAAAATCCGTCACTCATCCAAACGGTGACCAACAATGCAATGGTCGTTGACTTGGATCCTCCTTCAATAACCACGGACAACCCAGGCGTGCTACTGTGCGATGACCTGGACCAGACCACGTGGAGCGCGGTAGTCAACATCGAGGGAAACCCTGTGCACCTTCAAGTGGGACGGGAAGTTACCCTGCGTGCGCAAGGATACAGGGATGCGGGTTACACTCAGGTAGCACCAGGCACCGCTTTTACTTCGACTACACCTCACACGATTGTCGACCCAGAGCCAACGGCCGGGTTTACCATGACCATCCAACCGTATGATCCCTATATCCGCGATATTCCTGAGCCTCCTCCTACTTCGGGAGGAACAGGCCCCTATCTTGGTTATTGGAGGATTTGGTACGAGGTGAAGATTAATGGAGTTGATTATCCCTCTGACAAGTTTGAGATAGTGGTCAATCTTGTCAATTCATATAATGAATATTGCGAACAGACTTGAGTAGAGATCTAGCTTGATGTCTCCCTTCGCAGCAGTGCTCTGTTGAATTGCTGTGAAGGGATGCGACTTATCTTACTTTTGCAACGGAATTGTCTGAGCTGTTTTCAGAATAATCCTACATTGAATTTTGGGCTTTCTCAGTAGTCTGGCGCCTCTTCTCGAATGTGATCGGGTAAAGATCAGCGAGCCAACCAGTTCCAAATATCGTTTTTAGAGTAGTTCATATGCAATCAGCTCAGTTTTCTCTATCGAAAGTTCATTGTGGCAGATGGAGATATCCATCGGTCCTGGCGCTCGCTTTTGTCATCCCTTATGCACAGGGGCGAGACTTGAACCCCGGGGAGACGGAAACCATCTCGCCCTCGCCGACCGTGGAGAGCTGGCGCATCGCCGCGGATGCCACCCTCAACGTCAATGGCGCCGATACGTTGGACATCGACGTCCAGGCCGGCACCTTGAACGTCAACACTGGTACGACCCAGCAGATCAGTGCAACGGATGGGGCGACCTTGAACCTGACCGGTGCCACGGTGACGGGGGCAAGCGGGGCCATTACGGTTTCGCTGACCAACAGTGACGCCAACGTCAGCGGCAGCACGATATCCGGGCTCGATTACGGGCTTGCGGCGGTACGCGATATCGACACGTCGACAGGCTCCAACGTGGCTTTGTTGAACAGCACCGTGAGCGGCGTTTTGGGGGGCGCGGTGGCCACCTCCTATAGCACCCTGAACTTGAATAACAGCACCATTGAAGGCACCGACAGTTCCAGCTTCGGTGTACGGATCGCAGGAGGGCAGGTGGCGCTCAATAACCAGTCCAAAATCATCGGTGGGCTGAATGGCGTGACGTTCGAGCTGGACGGTTCCGACGAACAGATCAGCAAACTGGTGCTGAACAACTCCAGCGTCGAAGGCAAGACGGGCTCGGCGATTTTGGCGAATGTGGGCGCCATCCCGTTGGGAGCGTTCGTGGTTGAAGTATCGAACGGTTCGACGCTTATCGGTGGCAACGGCACGATCCTGGAAGTGACGGACGGTACGAACGTCGACTTCAGCGTCGACATTAGCCTGTTGCAGGGCAATGTGGTGGTCGAGGCCGGCAGCAATGTGAACGCTTCACTGAACAACCAGGCCTCGCTGACCGGTGATCTGCAAAACGTAGCGCGAGTCAGTCTCGATAATCAGAGTGCCTTCATCGGAACCATCAAAGGCGATGCCGGGCACACCACTGATGTGGTGCTCGATAACAGCTCCCAATTTACCGGCGGCGTGGAGGGTACAGCCGACCTTGCAATCAGAGGGCAAGCGACCTGGACCCTGACCGGCAGCAATAACGTGAACAATCTGTCGCTGGACGGTGGCCGGGTGGATTTTGCGCCGGGGCCAACGTTCTACACGCTGAATGTCCGCGAGCTCTCGGGTAACGGTTCTTTCAACATGTACACCGATTTTGTCACCGGTGAAACGGATTTTCTCAATGCCGAAAGCGCGTCGGGTGAGCATGTCGTGTCAGTCAGTGCCACTGGGAACAGGGCGGCCGGTGATTTGATACACATTGCTGAGTTCGGTGCAGGTAACGGACAGTTGGCGCTGAACAATGGGGCTGTCGATGTCGGCGCCCTGACTTACCAACTGGTCCAGGAAGGCAATGGCTGGTATCTGCGCCCTGACGACGGGCCGAGCACCAGTACCCGTTCGGTGCTGGCGATCGCCAATACCGCGCCCACCATTATTTATGCGGAAAGCACGTTGCTTAACTCGCGTATGGGGGACCGCCGGTTGACCGGTGCCAAGCCCGGCCTCTGGACCCGTACCTACAATAATCGCTACAGCGTGCAGAATGCCTACGCCGGTGGCTACAGCCAGACCCAGCAGGGGCTGGTGATCGGTGCCGATGCAGCGCTGGGCGACAGCGATTGGCTGGTCGGCGGCATGGTGGGGTACAGCCGCTCGAACCTGGATCTCAAGCATGGCAGTTCGGGTTCGGTGGACAGCTATTCCGTCGGGGCCTACTTGACGAAATTCGATCCTCAATCGGGCTTCTATGTTGACGCGGTCACCAAGATCAATCGATTCGACAACAGCCTGGACGTGCGCATGAGTGATGGCGTGAAAACCAAGGGGTCTTATGACACCTACGGTTTGAGCGGTTCGCTGGAGGTGGGTCTGCAAGACCAATTGGGCAGCGGGTTCTTCTGGGGACCTTTTGCTCAGGTCGCCGCTGCGGTGGTATCCGGTGAACATTACAAGCTGGACAATGGCCTTGAAGTCGATAGCGAGCTGACCCGGTCGCTGGTCGTCAAGGGTGGTGCTTACCTGGGCAGCGAGATCGATCTGGGCAACGGCCACAAGTTGCAGCCGCGGGTGCGCGTTGCCGTTGGCCAGGAGCTTATCAAGCGCAACCAGGTGGGCGTCAACGACAGTTCGTTCAACAACGATAGCTCCGCCACCAGCCTGGAGCTGGCGGGTGGAATCAATTGGGCATTGCCCCACGGACTTCAGGTTTTCGCCGAGGCCGGCTCAAGCCAAAGCAAGACCGTCAAGCAGGATTACAACGTCAGCGCGGGTCTTAGTTTCAACTTCTGACAATGCGCCGATTCGCGCTTGGTCGTTCAATAAAAAAGCTCCGGATCGAAAGTCCGGAGCTTTTTTATTGCGGCGCTTATCGGGCTCAAGTGCGTCGGGACCCAGGCTCTGCAACCAGCCTGAAATTCATCATCAGGTCATGGGCTTTCGGATTTACCAATCCGTCGTCTACACGTGCATCTATGGTGCCGCTGATGGAAAGGTTTTGCGAATCAAAATTCAGGGACGTCAAAGGTTCAGATGTTGAATACTCTGACGGCGGGCTCTCCGCGGTATCACCGTAGAAGACCCTCACGTCCTTGGCACGTTGTGGAGTGTTATCGACAGGATCTTCGATGAAAATGATCCTGATGGTCTTGATGTGGTTGTCGACTGCATCTCGAAGCGTCGCCGTTATGGTCAGGCAGTCACCCAACTGGGGGTAGCTCACGCGGGAAAAGGATGCTCTGAACGGTACCGGGGGACGTTGATCAATGGATGCTGCGAATTCATTGCTGAAGAGGGATTGTCGAACCGTATTGACTGACAGTTTTTGTGCTGTGCTCATGGTCATGGTCTCCATTGGAATATCGCAAGGCTGTACCGACAGTGCAGAGCATTATCTGACTATGGGTCCTGCCATCTGAGCGCGATACCGGCTCGCTGTAAACTGTCAGGTTTGACAGTTTACAGCGACGCTGGCTTATGAAAGTGCAGGGATGACGGGCTGCACCGGTAAAGCTTTGTAGCGGCTGTGTGAAATTGTGTAAGGGGTTTGCTCGTAGGTGGGTGAGGGCGTATATCCTTGGCAGCTTGAGATTCTCTGCGCCTGTGACATCGCCATCGCGAGCAAGCTCGCTCCCACAGTGGTTTTGTGTTGTACCGAAGACCCTTGTGGGAGCGAGCTTGCTCGCGATGAGGCCCAGCCAGGCGCCACAGCACTTTTCTGGAAACGCCCATGCCCAACATCCTCCTGGTCGAAGACGACACCGCCCTCTCCGAACTGATCGCCAGTTACCTGGAACGCAACGGCTACAGGGTCAGTGTGCTCAGCCGTGGCGATCATGTGCGGGAACGGGCGCGGGTCGATCCGCCGGACCTGGTGATCCTCGATCTGATGCTGCCGGGGCTGGACGGCTTGCAGGTCTGCCGCTTGTTGCGGGCCGATTCGGCGACCCTGCCGATTCTGATGCTCACCGCCCGGGACGACAGCCATGATCAGGTGTTGGGCCTGGAAATGGGCGCCGATGACTACGTCAGCAAGCCCTGTGAACCCCGGGTCCTGCTGGCACGCGTTCGGACCTTGTTGCGCCGCAGCAGCCTTACCGAGCCGCAGACGGTCAACGATCGCATTCTCATGGGCAACCTGTGCATCGACCTGTCCGAACGCACCGTGACCTGGCGCGGGCAAGCGGTGGAGCTGTCCAGCGGCGAATACAACCTGCTGGTGGTACTGGCCCGGCATTGCGGCGAGGTGCTGAGCCGCGACCAGATTCTGCAGCGTCTGCGCGGCATCGAGTTCAACGGCACCGACCGCTCGGTGGACGTGGCGATCTCCAAGCTGCGGCGCAAGTTCGACGACAACGCCGGCGAAGCCCGCAAGATCAAGACCGTGTGGGGCAAGGGTTATCTGTTCAGCCGTTCCGAGTGGGAATGCTGAGTCGATGTGGAAGCTGCTGATTCGCCTTTACCTGGTCACCATCGTGTCCTACAGCGCCGCGATCTATCTGATGCCGGAGTTGGTGGTCCGGCTGTTTCATGAGCGCTTCCTGAACTACAACCTCGATTATTCCCGTGGCCTGCAAACCTTGATGGTCCGGCAGTTCCATAACGTGCCCAGCGAGCAGTGGCCGGCACTGGCGGCACAGATGGACAAGGAATTCGAGCCGCTGCGCATCGAACTGGCGGCCATCGAGGATGAGGGTTTCAGCACCGACGAGCAGGCGCGTCTAAAGCGCGGCGAGAACGTGGTGCGCCTGGGCGAATGGGCCTGGCGAACCTTGGCGGCCGCGCCGCTGGATGAGCGCACGGCGGTCAAGATGATTGTGCCCCCGGACCCGACCGAGGTCAGTTGGCTGTACTGGAGCATCAACGTGTTGATCGGTGCGACGATGCTGGCTTGCCTGCTGCTTTGGTTGCGGCCGCATTGGCGCGATCTGGAACGGCTCAAACGCACGGCTGAACGCTTCGGCAAAGGCCATTTGAGCGAACGTACGCAGATTGGCTCCAGCTCGAACATCGGCAGCCTGGCCCACGTGTTCGACACAATGGCCGGCGACATCGAGCGCTTGCTCAACCAGCAGCGCGATCTGCTCAATGCAGTGTCCCATGAATTGCGCACGCCATTGACCCGCCTCGATTTCGGCCTGGCCCTGGCGCTGTCCGATGACCTGCCGCCGGCCAGTCGCGAACGGCTGCAAGGGTTGGTGGCGCACATCCGCGAGCTGGATGAGTTGGTGCTGGAGTTGCTGTCTTACAGCCGTTTGCAGAACCCCGAGCTTCTGCCCGAACGCGTGGAGGTGGCGCTGGACGAGTTCATCGACAGTATCCTGGGCAGTGTCGACGAGGACCTGGCGGCGCCGGATGTGGTGATCGATGTGCTGCTGCACGGCACGCTGGAGCGTTTCGTGCTGGACCCGCGCCTGACGGCCCGGGCGTTGCAGAACCTGTTGCGCAACGCCATGCGTTATTGCGAAAAGCGGATCCAGGTCGGCGTGCTGGTCGGCGTCCAGGGCTGCGAGATCTGGGTCGACGACGACGGTATCGGTATTCCTGACAGCGAGCGCGAGCGTGTGTTCGAACCGTTCTATCGCCTGGACCGCAGTCGCGATCGCGCCACGGGCGGTTTTGGCCTGGGCCTGGCCATCAGCCGTCGCGCCCTGCAAGCCCAGGGCGGTACGCTGACGGCTCAAGCTTCGCCGCTGGGGGGGGCGCGATTGCGCTTGTGGTTGCCAACGCGGTGAGGCTGGGGGAGGGGTCAGGCGTTTATTGCGCTCGATTCAATCAGCGCCACACCCGCTTGCTGCATCCGCCGGATTGCCGCCTCCATCGAACCGTCGATATCAATGCCCCGACAGGCGTCGAGCACCACAAACGCATTGAACCCCGCCGCCCGGGCATCCAGCGCCGAGAACATCACGCAAAAATCCAGCGCCAGCCCCACCATGTACACCGTGTCGATGCCGCGCTCCTTGAGGTAGCCCGTCAGGCCGGTGGGTGTCTGGCGGTCGGCTTCCATGAAGGCCGAATAGCTGTCGATGTCCGGGTTGCAGCCCTTGCGAATGATCAGTTGCGCGTGGGGCAGGTCCAGGGCCGGGTGCAGCGCGGCGCCTTGGGTGCCTTGTATGCAGTGGTCGGGCCACAGTTTCTGTTCGCCATAGGGCAGTTGAATGAGGTCGAACGGTTGCTTGTCCGGATGGCTGGAGGCAAACGAAGCGTGCCCGGCCGGATGCCAGTCCTGGGCCAGGATGACCTGCCTGAATGAACCACCCAGGCGGTTGATCAATGGCACGATTTCGTCACCCCCCGGTACGGCCAATTGGCCTCCGGGGATGAAGTCGTTCTGAACGTCTATTACCACTAACGCGGTGGTTGGGGCAGTCATGAATGGGTCTCCTGAAAAATGGCCTCCACAGCTTAGTAGAACGCAACAAGATGTCCTTCGTCGCAAATATTCCAGGGTTGATGGCTTTTTGATATTTGGTCGGTACGGCCGTACCACAATTGAGTACAATCGCCGCCTTTCAACCGGGCATGGAAGCAGTTCGGCTTTCCAGTCACGAGAAAAAACCATGCTCATCGGCAGTTACTCTCCGGCCCTTGTTTCAATTTCCCTGTTTGTTGCGGTACTGGCTTCCTACACTGCGCTGGACATGACCGGCCGCATCGCGACCACCCAGGGGCGCGCGGCGCATTGGTGGATGGCCGGTGGTTCCCTGGCAATGGGCGTCGGGGTCTGGTCCATGCATTTTATCGGCATGCTGGCGTTCACCTTGCCGGTAGAGCTTGGCTACGATGTATCGATCACCGCCTTGTCGCTGCTGATCGCCATCCTGTCCTGCGGTTTTGCCCTGTGGTTGGTCAGTCAACCGCAATTGCCGGCGTGGCAACTGGCTTTCGGCGCGTTGATCATGGGCGCCGGCATCAGCGCCATGCATTACACCGGCATGGCGGCGCTGCGGATGCAGCCGGGTATTGATTATGACCCCTCGTTGTTCGGGGCTTCGCTGGTGATTGCGGTCGGCGCTTCGGCGGCCGCGTTGTGGATCGCCTTTCGCCTGCGCCAGAACATCCCCCATGTACGTCTGGCCCGCGCCGGCGCTGCTGTCGTGATGGGCCTGGCTATTGTTGGCATGCATTACACCGGCATGGCCGCAGCGCGCTTCAGCGACGGCAGCTTTTGCGGTGCTCTGGACGGCTTGAGTGGCAAGGGTCTGGACAATCTGGTGCTGATCACCACGTTGGCGGTACTGGCCATCGCCTTGCTCACGTCGATTCTCGATGCGCGCCTGGAGGCCCGGACCGCAGAGCTGGCCCAATCGCTGACCCTGGCCAACCGTGAGCTGACGCAACTGGCCTTGCACGACCCCCTCACCGAATTGCCCAACCGCGTGCTGCTGGCCGATCGTATCGGTCAGGCCATGCATCGGGTGCATGAGCAGGGCGGCTGTTTCGCCTTGATGTTCATCGACCTGGATGGCTTCAAACCGGTCAACGATGCTTTCGGCCATCACATGGGCGACCTGTTGTTGCGCGACGTGGCCCTGCGCCTGCGGGAAGACTTGCGCAGCCAGGACACCCTGGCGCGGATCGGCGGTGATGAGTTCGTGCTGCTGGTGCAACTGGCCGAGCCTGACGATGCGTTGCGCCTGGCGGCCCGCCAGGTCGGGCTGATCGGTCGCACATTCCGGGTGGCCGATCATGACTTGCAGATATCCGCCAGTGTCGGCATCGCGCTTTATCCGGGCAACGGCCAGAGCGCCGAAGAGTTGCTGATGAATGCCGACGCGGCGATGTACCACGCCAAGGGCGCCGGCAAGAACGGCTACAGCTTTTTCGATGCTTCGATGAACAGCAACGCCCGCAAGCAACTGCAACTGCTGCAAGACCTGCGCATCGCCGTCGAGCAGCGCCAGTTCAGCCTCCATTACCAGCCCAAGTTCGACGCTGCCAACGGCCGTCCGGTGGGGGCTGAAGCCTTGTTGCGCTGGACGCATCCAACCCAGGGCCTGCTGATGCCCGATACCTTCATCGACCTTGCGGAAAAGACCGGGCTGATCATTCCCATCGGGGAATGGGTGTTGAACGAGGCCTGCCGCCAGATGCGCGAATGGTACGTGCTCGGCTACACCGACTGGCGCATCGCGGTGAACCTGTCGGCCTTGCAGTTCTGTCACGTGGGCCTGGTGCAGAGCGTCGCCACGGCGCTGGAAATTCATCATCTGCCAGCCAACAGCCTGACTCTGGAAATCACCGAAACCACGGCGATGAGCGATGCCGATGCAAGCATGACCGTGCTGCAGCAGCTCTCGGACATGGGCGTGGATTTGTCCATCGACGACTTTGGCACCGGTTATTCAAGCCTGATGTACCTCAAGCGTTTGCCGGCCAACGAGCTGAAGATCGATCGCGGTTTCGTCCGCGACCTGGAGCACGACAGTGATGACGCGGCGATTGTCTCGGCCATCGTCGCCCTCGGCCAGGCCCTGGGGCTGCGGATTGTTGCCGAAGGGGTGGAGACCGACGTGCAGCAGGATTTCCTGACTCAATTGGGGTGCGATTCGCTGCAGGGTTACCTGCTGGGCCACCCGCTGCCGGCCGAGCGCTTCCTGCAGGACATTCGCAAGGCACAACGGCTGGCGCTGGCCTGAGCGGCCGCTCAGGGAACGATGTCGAACGCCGTGCTGCCCAGCCGTTCGCCATTGACCAGCAGATGCACCGCATGCCGGCCCGCGTAGTGTCGGCGGGTGGTCAGTTCGCGAATATGCTGGGAGCGGCTGAGGCTGACGCACTCAAGGGCAGGCAGGTCGAAGGTCTTGAGCTTGAAGACTTTGGCCGAGGTGCCGCCCGAGGCTTTCACGTAGTCGATGGCATAGTCGATCACCAGGCGCTGGCTCTGCTCGAGGGTTGATTGCACCTTGAACGACAAGGTAATCGGTTCGCCGAGACGAATCACCGCCGGCGTGACCTGCAAGTCCAGCACCTGGATGTGCGCCTTGCCGCCGACGCCGATAACCGCCAGTGCCCGCGAATTGCCTTGTTTGATCAGGCTGCGCAAAGCATGGCGAGCGATCCATGCGGTATGGCGATCTTGCAGGGGCCAGCCTTCGATCCGGTCCAGCACCCAGTCAGGGTGCTGCTTGGTGATGTCGTTGAGATGGTTGGCCACGGACTTGCGTACATACAGACTGTTGTCGGCCTTGAGGGCCTCAAGGATCGCGGCGGCGAGGTCGGGGTTGGCCTGGATCGGCTCCAGGTGGAACGACCAGGGCAAGCGCGGTCGACTGCCTTCGCTGGCCAGGCGACGGACGTGTTCGTTGGGATCGTGCGCCCAGTCGTGCATGGCCTTGAGGGTGCGCGCCAGGTCATCGCGCAGGAAATGCCGCACGGCGAACTCCGAGGAGCCGAACCGGGTGAAATACTTGAGCGCATCCAGGGACAGGTCGAAGCTGTGCCGGCCGTAGGACGCCACGTAGTGGGGCAGGAACATGCTGACAAACATGCTGTTGAGTCGGGGCGCCAGGTCCCGCAGCACATCCAGCGACGCCTCGTACTCCAAGGGCAGAACTGCATGCAGGCACTCACTGACTCGCGCCATGCGTTGCATCACCGACAACTCGCTCAGCCCGTCATTGGCCATGTCCAGGAACGCCCGGCTATCGAAAGCCGGATACACCGCGCTCATTTCACTGGCGATGTGCTCAAGGCGTGTGGCGTTGAAGATTTCCTTGAGGGCAGGGGATGAGGTGGTGGCGGTGCTCATGGCGGGGTCCGTGCGGCGAGGTGTGTTGGACTTTATAGGGGATGTGGCTGCCAATGTGTAGCCCTCGCCACAGAGGTATCGTTGTTCTTCCCCGAGGTCAGACTTGCGCCACCTCACTCACATACTGGCGAATATGCCCCAACCCACGCTCGACATACGCATCCTTCTCGCCCACCGGGGCAAAGTAATGCAGCACTTCCCGCGCGGTCTCCAGGCCCTTGAGCCGAGCCAGCACCCAGGCTGACAGGTACTGGGCGGAGAAACAGCCACCGGCGGTAGCGATGTTGCCATTGGCGTGGAACGCCTGGTTGACCACGTTGACACCCGCCGCCACGACCCATGGTTTACTGGTGGTGTCGGTGCAGGCCGGTGCCTGGCCGAGCAGCCCCAGGCGTGCCAGCAGGAATGTGCCGGAGCATTGGGAACCGAGCAACTGGCGCGTCGGGTCCAGGCGCAGCCGGCTCATGATGGCCGGGTTGTCGGCCACTTCCCGGGTCTTCATGCCGCTGCCAAACAACACGGCGTCGGCCTTGCAGGCCTGCTCCAGGTCGATCTGGGCGTCGATGGTCAAACCATTCATGGACGTGACGCGCGGGGTAGGTGAAGCGATGCTCACGCGCCAATCCTTATCGCCGATCAGGGAAATACGGCTGAGCATGCCGTAGGCAATCAGTGAGTCCAGTTCGTTGAAGCCGTCGAAGGTCAGAATGGCGATGTGCATGGCGAGCCCCGGTTTTTATAAATGGCTTTTTTGCCAGCCTACGCCGGTTGTCGGCATCACCGCCCCGTACAGTCGGCGACGGATTCGTCGCTACAGTAAAAGGAATGATTCGCCGCCGTTGAAGTCGGAGATTTCAGTATTCTCGAAATCACTGGAGTTTTTATGCGCAAGCCTACCCTGATCGCCAGCCTGGTCCTGATCGCCGGTCTCGGAGCCTTTGGCCCTGTGGCGCAAGCGGTCGAGGCCACCGGAGATGCGGTGGAACATTCACCCAACAATGGTCGCCGGTTGGTGGAGGCCGACCGGACGCCGTCTGAATATCAGCGCTCGGACAAGGCCATTAAAAACTGGAAGGAGAAGGGGCTCGAAGCACCCGAAGAAGGCGCGCAATGGGTGCAGATCCATGACAAATACGTGATGGTAGTAATTGCCTCCGGCCGCATTCTGAAAATCACCCCCGCCACACGCTAGTCCTTTGAGCTCACTTCGCCTTTGTCCCACAGGCGAACCAGCTCGCCGGGTGCCTGGTCTTCAGGCACCTGCAGCACCATTTCGTCGTCCTGGTCGTTGGCGCGATAGCGCACCTCGATCCGGAAAAAACGCTGGTCGCCACGCCCCGGTGCCGCCGAGTCCAGCGGCAGACACCCTTCCAGTACCGAACAGATACGCGTGCGCTGGTCGAGATCGCACTGGGAGAAATCGATTTCCCGAGGGCGAGTCAAGCCGGGCATCGCCGCCACGCCGCCCTGGCGGGACAGCCGCACCACGGCGTGATCATCGAGGTTTGGAAGGGGTTTCATCAGTGCTCCTCGGTTAAATCGACGCCAACCTGAGCCCAGCCGTTCTGCACCGCCTGCACTTCCCGGATGCCAAAGCGCTGGCGGGCGTGCTCGACGGTCAAGCGGGCGAAGTCGCTGAAGGAGGCGTCGTTGGCCAGTCTCCTGTCGCACAAGGTTTCATACCAGATCCGGCCGGCCTTTTCCCAGGCAAATCCGCCCAGCGTGGTGGCCGCCAGATAGAAGGCGCGGTTGGGAATGCCGGAATTGATGTGCACGCCGCCGTTGTCCTCGCGGGTGATGACGAATTCACGCATGTGCGCCGGTTGCGGGTCCTTGCCCAGCAGCGGGTCATCGTAGGCCGTGCCGGGGTTGGACATGCTGCGCAGGCCGTCACCGTTGATCTTGTCAGTGAGCAGGTCGGCGCCGATCAGCCAGTCGGCCTGGTCGGCGGTCTGTTCGAGGACGAACTGCTTGACCAGCACCCCGAATACATCGGACATGGACTCGTTCAACGCCCCAGACTGGTTGGCGTAGATCAATCCGGCTTCGCTTTCGGTCACGCCATGGGCCAACTCGTGGGCCACCACGTCGAGGGAGCGGGTGAAACGCTGGAAGATTTCCCCATCGCCGTCGCCGAACACCATCTGCGCGCCGTTCCAGAAGGCGTTTTCGTAGTCCTGGCCGTAATGCACGCTACCCACCAGGGCGAAGCCTTTGTTGTCGATGGAGTCGCGCCCCAGCACTTTCCAGAAAAAATCGTAGGTGGCGCCGAGGGCATCGTAGGCCTCGTCCACGGCCGGGTCGCCAGTGGCTGCCTGACCTTCGAGGCGTACCGGCTGGCCGGGCAGTTCCATGGTGTTTTGTGCGTCATGCACGCTGCGCTGGGGTTGGCCGGGCTTGCCGGGCCTGGGCAGCGCTGCGGCGGCGGGCGGGGTGTGCGGCGGACCGGGGTTGTGCCGCAGATTGCGTACGTGGGTCAGGGTGCCGAGGGCGCTGGAGCGTTGATGTTCGGAACCGTGGGCGATGATTCGGTTGAGGATATAGGGAGGAATGAAGCCGTGGAGCGGGCGAAAGTCGATCATCAGAACATCCTTATCTGAAATACAGGGTCGATACCCATGTGAACCGAAGCGACCGCTGCGGTTCCCTTGTGCACCCAATACACAAAAGTTTGCCAGACACGCGGATTTCTGCGAAAACCCGCGCCTGAACCACACGGGAGTAGCCCATGAACGAAGAACTGCACATCATCGACCTGGAGCAGGGCGACGGCAAAAGCGTAGTCAAAGGCGCGCTGATCACCACCCAATACCGTGGCACGCTGGAAGACGGCACCGAATTCGATTCGTCCTACAGTCGAGGCAAACCTTTTCAGTGCGTGATCGGCACCGGTCGGGTTATCAAGGGCTGGGACGTCGGCCTGATGGGCATGAAGGTCGGCGGCAAACGCAAGCTGTGGGTGCCGGCGAATCTGGCCTATGGCGAACGGTCCATGGGCGCTCACATCAAGCCGGGCGCCAATCTGATTTTCGAAATCGAGCTGCTGGAAGTGCTGACCCGCGACGATTGAAAGTGTTGCTACTATCTGAAGTCCTGCCATGGCTCGATTCGTCGGGGTGCGAAATATGAGTGCAGAGCAACATGACCTTGGGGTGTCCCAGGTCGCCGCGGCCATTGCCGAACCGGCCCGCACCCGAATGCTGTGCGCGTTGATGGACGGCCATGCCCGAACCAGCACGGAGTTGGCAAGCATCGCCGACGTCAGTGCCTCTACCGCCAGCAGCCATTTGGCGAAGCTCAAGGAACTGGCCTTGGTGCGTTTGTACGTCCAGGGCCGACATCGCTATTACAGCCTGGCGGATAAGCGGGTTGCCCAGGCGCTGGAAGCGTTGATGGTGATCGGCCAGAACGCCGCCCCGACCTTCACCGCGCGCACCCCGGATCGCCTGCAATTCGCCCGCACCTGCTACGACCACATGGCCGGCACGCTGGCGGTGCGCATGCATGATCGGATGCTTGAAGCTGGATGGCTGGTGGATGTGGAAGGCAAAGGGTATCGCCTGAGTGACTCCGGCGAAGCGCTGTTCCAAGGGCTGGGCATTGATGTCCAGGCGCTTGCCGGTCAGCGACGCCGATTTGCCTGTCCATGCCTGGACTGGAGCATGCGCCGTCCGCACCTGGGGGGCGCCTTGGGCGCGGCGTTGCTGCAAGTGGCGATCAAGCGCAAATGGGTGATCCAGGACCTGGATAGCCGGGCGCTGGCGTTGACGACCAGTGGGCGCAAGGAAATGGCGGCGCGATTGGGTGTCGATGTCGAGATGGATGTCGGACCTGCTGGCGCCATCGCGAGCAAGCTCGCTCCCACAGTGGAATTGCGCTGAACACATGATGGCCACCGACAGATCCTGTGGGAGCGGGCTTGCCCGCGAAGGGGCCTTCACATCCAACATCCATGCAAGCTGATTCACCGCCATCGCGAGCAGGCTCGCTCCCACAGTGGACCTGCGCTGAACGCATGATTGATGGCCAACGACAGACCCTGTGGGAGCGGGCTTGCCCGCGAAGGGGCCTTCACATCCAGCATCCATGCAAGCTGATCCACCGCCATCGCGAGCAAGCTCGCTCCCACAGTGGACCTGCGCTGAACACATGATCGATGGCCACCGACAGACCCTGTGGGAGCGGGCTTGCCCGCGAAGGGGCCTTCACATCCAGCATCCATGCAAGCTGATCCACCGCCTTCGCGAGCAAGCGCGCTCCCACAGTGGACCTGCGCTGAACACATGATCGATGGCCACCGACAAGCCCTGTGGGAGCGAGCCTGCTCGCGATAGCGATTCCCGAACCACCCTCATTATCCAGCCATGTGCCTGCGCCGATACTCATCCGGCGTGGTGCCCATCATTTTGCGAAACATGCTGATGAACGCCGAGGCGCTGCTGTAGCCCAGGTCCAGGCCGATGGTTTCCACGCTCTGGCCACGTTCGAGCAGGGCCAGGGCTTCGATGACCTTCAGGCGCTGGCGCCATTCCACCAGTGACATGCCCAGGTCCCGCTGGGCCCGGCGCATCAGTGTGCGTTCGGTGGTGTTGGCGGCGCGGGCCAGTTGCGGCAAGGAGCGTGGGTCGCTGGGATTCGCCTCAAGGGTCCGCAACACGGGGCCCAGCAGTGGATCATCCGAGGAGGGCAAGTAACTGCCGGCATGGGGCGCCTGGATCAGCTTGTCCACCAGCACCTGCAACAAGCGCTGCTGCTCGGGCGTCTGAGGTTGGCTCGGCGGGTCGCTGCGCAGCTCTTCCAGCAACGCGCGGATCAGCGGGCTCAAGGTCAGCGCGCAAGGTACGGCCGGCAGCGCAGCGCACAGTTCGGCCGCCAGGTACAACGAACAATGACAGGCTTCATGCCGATTGAACCCAACGTGTTCCATGTCCGGCGGTAACCAGATGCCGTACTGCGGTGGTGCCAGGTAATGGTGCTGGGCGATCTCGATTTCCATCACCCCACTGTAGGAGTAGACGAACTCTCCCCAGGCATGCCGGTGCCGAGGGTAAGTGGCGTGGGCCGGCATGCAGGCGCTGCGAAAGAAAATCGGCGAGGGCAGGGCCGCGTCGAACGGAGGAATCTTCAGATGTTGAGCTGGGGGCTGCATATCGACCGTAATGGCGGATTACCGGGATGGCTTGTCGGGTAATCACTATATCCAGCAAAGGTGTCAGGCAGACAATCCTTTCATCCATTTCTGCCCAAGGATCTTTCCCATGACCACCCGCCGTGCCCTGGATGGCCAGGTCAGTGCCCTGATGACGGGCCTCTGTGCCATCTGGGGTTTCCAGCAAGTCGCGATCAAGGCCAGCGCCGCCGACATGGCGCCGATGCTGCAACTGGGCGTGCGCTCGGCCATCGCTGCGGTACTGGTCTGGCTGTTGGTGCTGGCACGCGGTGAACGCCTGTCCCTGGCCGATGGCAGTTGGCGTCCCGGTCTGTTGGTGGGGCTGTTGTTTGCCTTGGAGTTCGTGATGGTGGGCGAAGGCCTGCGCCATACGACGGCTTCGCACATGGTGATTTTCCTCTACACCGCGCCGATGTTCGCCGCTCTGGGCCTGCACTGGAAACTGCCGAGCGAACGTCTAAAACCTCTGCAATGGCTGGGTATCGCCGTGGCATTCGGCGGTATTGTTGTGGCGTTCAGCGGAGGGACGGGGGCGGCGAACGGCAGTTCGTTACTGGGTGACGGCATGGGGCTGCTGGCCGGTGCGCTCTGGGGGGCTACGACGGTGACGGTGCGTTGTTCACGCTTGACGAACCTGCCCGCCAGCCAGACGTTGCTGTACCAATTGGTCGGCGCCGGGGTGCTGCTGGTAGGGATGTCGGTGGTGCTGGGGCAAACGTCGATCAACCCCACACCGCAACTGCTGGCCAGCCTGGCCTTTCAAGTGTTGCTGGTGTCTTTCGCCAGTTTTCTGATCTGGTTTTCCCTGCTGCGCCGCTACCTGGCTTCGCAGTTGGGGGTGCTGTCGTTCATGACGCCGCTGTTTGGCATCGGTTTTGGTGTCTGGTTATTGGATGAACCGCTGGAGCCGAACTTCATCGTCGGCGCGGCTTTGGTATTGAGTGGGATTCTGCTGGTCAGCGGTTACGGATGGTTTCGCCAGCGTTGGGGGCGATGGCTGGTTTTGCGGCGGGAGTAAGGGAGACAAACCCATGTGGCGAGGGAGCAAGCTCCCTCGCCACATGAGCGCTGCTTAGACCTTGACGATCCAGCCAGCCGGCGCTTCCACGTCGCCGGTCTGCACGCCGGTCAGCTCTTTGTAGAGCTTCTGGGTGATCGGGCCGACTTCGGTTTCGCTGTGGAACACGTGCAGCTTGTCCTTGTAGCTGATGCCGCCAATCGGAGTGATGACCGCAGCGGTACCGCAGGCGCCGGCTTCCTTGAAGTCCGACAGTTTGTCGATGAACACGTCGCCTTCGATCACTTCCAGGCCCAGGCGCGATTTGGCCAGTTCGATCAGCGACAGGCGGGTGATGCCCGGCAGGACCGAAGGGGATTTGGGGGTGACGAATTTGTTGTCATGGGTGATGCCGAAGAAGTTCGCCGAGCCGACTTCCTCGATTTTCGAGTGGGTCATCGGGTCCAGGTAGATGCAGTCGGCGAAACTGGCCTTTTTAGCCTGGGAGCCGGGCATCAGGCTGGCGGCGTAGTTGCCACCGACCTTGGCCGCGCCAGTGCCTTGTGGGGCGGCACGGTCGTAGCTGGAGATCAGGAAGTTGTGCGGGGTCAGGCCGCCCTTGAAGTAGGCGCCGACCGGGATGCAGAAGATCGAGAAGATGAACTCGGGGGCGGTGCGCACGCCGATGTTGTCACCCACGCCGATCACGAACGGGCGCAGGTACAACGCGCCGCCAGTGCCATAAGGCGGGATGAAGCGCTCGTTGGCGCGGACCACTTGCTTGCAGGCTTCGACGAACTGCTCGGTCTCGACTTGCGGCATCAGCAGGCGCGCGCAGCTGCGCTGCATGCGGGCGGCGTTCTGGTCAGGGCGGAACAGGTTGATCGAACCGTCCTTGCAGCGATAGGCCTTCAGGCCTTCGAAACACTGCTGACCGTAGTGCAGGGCGGTGGAGCCCTCGCTGATGTGCAGCACGTTGTCGTCGGTCAGGGTGCCGGCGTCCCAGGCGCCATCGCGCCAGTGCGACAGGTAGCGCTTGTCGGTCTTGATGTAGTCAAAGCCCAGTTTGTCCCAATTGATGCTCTCGTTACCCATGACACCCTCTATTTCTTAACAACCGTCGAAACGGTTCAAGGCTTCTGACGTTTTTTGGATGGGGACAACAATACTTCATTCCAGGGGTGTTTCGCAGCCCGCACGATAAGGGGCAGGCAGATAAATGATGGTGTTCTTGAAAATCGCGAGCAAGCTCGCTCCCACAGGTGATCTCGGTCGTTCATGCGAACGCAATTCCCTGTGGGAGCGAGCTTGCTCGCGAAGGGGCCCTCACTCACACCACCAACTCCCCTGAATCACAGATGCAACGCATGCCCCAACGCCCGCAACGCCGCTTCCTGCACCGCCTCGCCCAGCGTCGGGTGGGCGTGGATGGTGCCGGCGATGTCTTCCAGGCGTGCGCCCATTTCCAGGGACTGGCCGAACGCGGTGGACAGCTCCGAGACGCCAACGCCGACCGCTTGCCAACCGACGATCAGGTGATTGTCCCGCCGTGCCACGACCCGCACGAAGCCACTTTTCGATTCCAGGGTCATGGCCCGGCCATTGGCGGCGAACGGGAAGCTGGAAACGATGCAGTCGAGCCCGGCGGCCTTGGCCTCGTCCGGCGTCTTGCCGACCACCACCAGTTCCGGATCGGTGAAGCACACCGCCGCGATGGCCGTCGGGTTGAACTCGCGATGCTGACCCGCGATCAGCTCGGCGACCATTTCGCCCTGGGCCATGGCCCGGTGGGCGAGCATCGGTTCGCCGCTCAGGTCGCCGATGGCCCAGACATTGCGCATGCTGGTCTGGCAACGGTTGTCGATTTTCACCGCCGAACCGTTCATCGCCAAGTCCAACGCTTCGAGGTTCCAGCCCTGGGTGTTAGGTTTGCGACCAACGGCCACCAGCACCCGGTCGGTCTCCAGGTTCAGCGTCTGGCCAGCGGGATCGCGCACTTGCAACGTGCTGGCCTGGGCATCGAAACCTTCGACGCTGTGCTTGAGGTACAGCTTCACGCCCAACTGCTTGAGCGCCTCGTGCACCGGTTGGGTCAGTTCGCCGTCGTAGGCCGGCAGAATCCGCTCCTGGGCCTCGACCACGCTGACCTCGGCGCCGAGCTTGCGGTAGGCGATGCCCAGTTCCAGGCCGATGTAGCCACCGCCCACCACCACCAAATGCTTGGGCACCGAGGTCGGGGCGAGGGCTTCGGTGGAGGAAATGATCGGCCCGCCAATCGGCAGCATCGGCAGGTCGACGCTTTTCGAGCCGGTAGCCAGCAGCAGGTGTTCGCACTGGATGCGCGTGTCGCCGACGTCAACGGTTTTGCCATCGACTACGTTGGCCCAGCCGTGAATGACCTGGACCTTGTGCTTTTTCAGCAGGGTCGCGACGCCGGTGGTCAGCCGATCGACGATGCCGTCCTTCCATTCCACGCTCTTGCCGATGTCCAGGCTTGGCGCCGACACCGTGATACCCAGGGCCGAGCCCTGGCTGTGGTGCCGTGTCTGATGGAACTGCTCGGCGACGTGAATCAACGCCTTGGACGGGATGCAGCCGATGTTCAGGCAAGTTCCGCCCAACGCCTGGCCCTCCACCAGAATGGTCGGGATGCCCAACTGCCCGGCGCGAATCGCCGCCACATAGCCACCGGGGCCGCCGCCGATGATCAGCAGCGTGGTGTTCAAAGTTTGCATGGCCTGCTCCATTGATGATTAGTCCACAAACAGCGTGGCGGGCTGTTCGAGCAGGCCGCGCAGGGCCTGGATGAATTGCGCCGCGTCCATGCCGTCGACCACTCGGTGATCGAAGGAACTGGAGAGGTTCATCATCTTGCGGATCACGATCTGGCCTTTGATCACCATGGGCCGTTCGACAATCTTGTTCACGCCGACGATCGCCACTTCCGGCAGGTTCAGCACCGGGGTGCTGACGATGCCGCCCAACGCACCGAGGCTGGTCAGGGTGATGGTCGAGCCGGACAGCTCATCGCGGCTGGCCTTGCCATTGCGGGCCGCGGTTGCCAGACGCGAGATTTCTGCCGCGCTGTCCCACAAGCTACGGGCTTCGGCGTGACGCACCACCGGCACCATCAGGCCCACATCGCTCTGGGTGGCGACGCCGACATGCACAGCGCCCGAACGGTGGATGACCTGGGCCTCGTCGTCATAACGGGCGTTCATTTGCGGGAAGTCCCGCAAGGCTACGACCAAGGCGCGGACCAGGAATGGCAGCAAGGTCAGCTTGCCGCGATGGGCACCGTGCTTTTCATTCAAATGCACCCGCAGTTCTTCCAGGGCAGTGACGTCGATTTCCTCAACGTAGCTGAAATGCGCGGCGCGCTGGGTCGCTTCCTGCATGCGCTGGGCGATCTTGCGGCGCATGCCGATCACGGGGATCTGCTGTTCGTCGTGGCGTTCGGCATAACCCGAGCCGCCTTTGGCCGGGGTCGATGAACCCTGCGCCAGATAGGCTTCGAGGTCTTCATGCAGGATACGCCCGGCCGGGCCACTGCCCTGGACCAGACGCAATTGAATGCCCAGGTCCAGCGCATGTTTGCGCACGGCCGGGGAGGCCAGCGGCCGCTCGTCCGGATCGCGGGCCACCGGCGCTTGCGGCGCGGGGCGTGGCGCAGCAGCGGGTTGTTCTATCGTCGGCTCAGGCGTTGCCACCGGCGCGGGTTTCGGCGCTGGCGCCGCGACGGCGGGTTGCGCCGACTCCTTGAGGTTGCCGGCACCTTCGACTTCAATGCGGATCAGTTCGCTGCCCACCGCCATGACTTCGCCAGGCTCGCCACCCAGGGCGATCACCCGACCGTGTACTGGCGAGGGAATGTCCACCATCGCCTTGTCGGTCATGACATCGGCCAGCACCTGGTCTTCGACCACCATGTCGCCAACCTTGACGTGCCACACCGACAGTTCAACTTCGGCGATGCCTTCGCCAATGTCCGGCATCTTGATAACGTGCGTGCCCATTCAGACCTCCATGACCCGTTTCAACGCCGCGCCCACACGGGACGGCCCTGGGTCCTGCGCGTGCGGGTAGGGGGTGTCCCAACCGGTGACACGCTCGATGGGCGCTTCCAGGTGGTGGAAGCAGTGTTCTTGCACCAACGACACCAGCTCGGCGCCGAAACCGCAGGTGCGGGTGGCTTCGTGGACGACCACACAGCGGCCGGTTTTTTTCACGGATTTGACGATGGTCTCAAGGTCCAGCGGCCAGAGGCTGCGCAGGTCGATGACTTCGGCGTCGATGCCGGTTTCTTCGGCGGCGGCCTGGGACACATACACCGTGGTGCCGTAGGTGAGGATGGTCACGTCCTTGCCCGGGCGGGTGATGGCGGCGACATCCAGCGGCACTGTGTAGTAGCCGTCCGGCACCTGCGCCGACGGGTGTTTCGACCATGGGGTTACCGGGCGGTCGTGGTGGCCGTCGAACGGGCCGTTATACAGGCGCTTGGGTTCGAGGAAGATCACCGGGTCATCGTTTTCGATGGAGGCGATCAGCAGGCCCTTGGCGTCGTAAGGGTTCGATGGCATGACGGTGCGCAAGCCGCAAACCTGGGTGAACATCGCTTCGATGCTCTGGCTGTGAGTCTGGCCGCCATAGATGCCGCCGCCGCAGGGCATGCGCAGGGTCATCGGCGCGGTGAACTCGCCGGCCGAGCGATAGCGCAGGCGCGCCGCTTCGGAAATGATCTGGTCCGAGGCCGGGTAGACATAGTCGGCGAACTGGATCTCGGCCACCGGCCGCAACCCGTAGGCGCCCATACCCACGGCCACGCCGACGATACCGCTCTCGGAAATCGGCGCGTCGAACACCCGCGAGGTGCCGTACTTGTTCTGCAGGCCTTCGGTGCAGCGGAAGACGCCGCCGAAGTAGCCCACGTCCTGGCCGAACACCACGACGTTGTCGTCGCGCTCGAGCATCACGTCCATGGCCGAGCGCAGGGCCTGGATCATGGTCATGGTGGTAGTGGTCATGGCGGTGTCCAGCTGGATATTGTTGTTGTGATCGTTCATGTCAGATCCCCAACTCCTGACGCTGGCGCTTCAAGTGCTCCGGCATCTCTTTGTAGACGTCTTCGAACATGGTCGCGGCGCTTGGGATCTGCCCGCCGGCGAGGGTGCCGTACTGCTCGGCTTCCTTCTGCGCAGCGATCACCTCGGCTTCGAGTTCGGCGCTGACGGCGGCATGTTCCTCTTCGGACCAGTGGCCGATTTTCACCAGGTGCTGCTTGAGGCGCGCAATCGGGTCGCCCAGCGGGAAGTGGCTCCAGTCGTCGGCGGGACGGTATTTGGACGGATCATCGGAAGTGGAGTGCGGGCCGGCGCGGTAGGTCACCCATTCGATCAGTGCCGGGCCGAGGTTGCGGCGGGCGCGTTCGGCGGCCCAGCGCGAAGCGGCGTAGACCGCCATGAAGTCGTTGCCATCCACCCGCAGCGAAGCGATGCCGCAGCCGACGCCGCGTCCGGCGAAGGTGGTGGCTTCACCGCCGGCAATGGCCTGGAAGGTGGAGATCGCCCACTGGTTGTTGACCACGTTGAGGATCACCGGCGCCCGGTAGACGTGGGCGAAGGTCAGGGCGGTGTGGAAGTCCGATTCGGCGGTGGCGCCGTCACCGATCCAGGCCGAGGCGATCTTGGTGTCGCCCTTGATCGCCGAGGCCATGCCCCAGCCCACGCCCTGGATGAATTGCGTGGCGAGGTTGCCGGAGATGGTGAAAAAACCGGCGTCCTTGACCGAGTACATGATCGGCAACTGCCGGCCCTTGAGCGGATCGCGCTCGTTGGACAGCAGTTGGCAGATCATGCCCACCAACGGCACCTCGCGGGCCATCAGGATGCTTTGCTGGCGATAGGTGGGAAAGCACATGTCATCGATGTTCAGCGCCAGGGCCTGGCCGCTGCCGATGGCTTCCTCGCCGAGGCTCTGCATGTAGAACGACATTTTTTTCTGGCGCTGGGCGACCACCATGCGGTTGTCGTAGATGCGCGTCTTGAGCATGGCGCGCATGCCTTTGCGCAGGATCTCGAGAGGCACGTCTTCGGCCCATGGGCCGTGGGCATTGCCCTGGTCATCGAGCACGCGAATCAGCCCGCGGGCCAGGTCGGCCGTGTCGGACGGTTCAACGTCGATGGAGGGTTTGCGCACCGTGCCGGCATCGCTCAGATGCAGGTAGGAGAAGTCGGTCTGGCAGCCGGGACGGCCCGAGGGTTCGGGGACGTGCAGGCGTAGCGGTTCATACGCTGGGTTCATGGCTTTCTACGCTCGATCTTGTGAATTTCTTGTAGTGGGCGCGCTAGCTGACGAACTTTCCCGGGTAAGGAAAATTGTCCTACAACAATCATAGGCTCGACGCAGAAGAATATTTTTCTCTGTTGGGTTGCTGTTCAGATCATTTGCAGATAAAAAATCTGCACAACGATAAAAAACAGGATTATTTGTCTCATGCGTAAATTGGATCGCACCGACATCGGCATTCTGAACAGCCTTCAGGAAAACGCCCGCATCACCAACGCCGAGCTTGCCCGGTCGGTCAATCTATCGCCCACGCCTTGCTTCAACCGGGTCCGGGCCATGGAGGAGCTGGGGGTGATACGCGAGCAAGTCACGCTGCTGGATGCCGATTTGCTGGGCCTGCATGTCAACGTGTTCATCCACGTGAGCCTGGAAAAACAAGTGGAGGAGGCGTTGCAGCACTTCGAAGAGGCGATCTCCGACCGACCGGAGGTGATGGAGTGCTACCTGATGGCAGGCGACCCGGATTACCTGATCCGCGTGCTGGTGCCGTCGATCCAGTCGCTGGAGCGGTTCATGATGGACTTTCTGACCAAGGTTCCGGGGGTGGCGAATATCCGTTCGAGCTTTGCGCTCAAGCAGGTGCGTTACAAGACGGCGCTGCCTCTGCCGGCCAACGGTTTGACCTTGGGGACCTGACGCCCAGCCGAGCGGGAGAGAAACCTGTCTGGAGGGGTTACAGGAGTCGACACTGCATCGAAAACCCCAGCGTCACTGACTGCCCTTGCTCCAGCAAGCGCAACCCTGGCCGCCCTGGCAGGTGGTGGGCATTGACCGGATGGCTGACCGGTTCGACGCAAAAGAAATCCAGGCCCACGGGACAGTACAGCAAGAAGTATTCGCTGCCGCTGGCTCGGCATTCCAGCTCATAACCCAGGTCCGGTTGCTGGATCAGGCAATGCCCGTCCCAGCCGCCAAAGCCGTTGTCCACCAGTGTGTCCGGCAGCAAGCGGGGTTGTTGGAAGTCCCAGATTCGAGGAACGCTGCCCAACGTGGTTGGCAGTTTTTTCTCATCGCACATCCAGACTTCGGTCGCACGGGTTTGCAGGCGTGTGCCAGCAGTGCGCGGGAAGTACGGGTGCAAACCCAGCCCGTGCCACGCGGCCTGTTCGGCCAGGTGGGTGACGTGCATCGCGATCTGTAACTGACCGCCGCTCAAGCGGATCCGCAGGCTGGCGCAATAGGCGAATGGATGTTGGCTGTCGAGCTGCAACAAGGCTTCCTGGGCGCTTTGCTCTGTCACTTGCCAAGGTTGTTGCCAGGCGCTGCCATGGATCGGGAACGGGTCGTTGGGGCTGTTGGCGTCCAGACCGAGCCAGCCGCCGGGGCAATCGAAACCGCCCTGGGCGATCCGGTTCGACCATGGGATCAGCGGGAAGCAGCCGAGTTTGCCGGGCAGGCCGTTTTCCACGGCCTGGGCCGCGGGCGGGCGCAACAGCGGCTGGCCGCTGCCGCGCAACGTCCAACTGACCAGGCTGGCACCCAGGTGCGGGGCCAGGGTCAGGCGAGTCTGTTCGTCTTCGAGTTGGAGAAGAGGCGGGGTCATGTTGGCTTGTCTGCTGGGTTGGAAAAAACTTCGGGACGACTCTTGTGTGCATGCTTTTGTGGCGAGGGAGCTTGCTCCCGCTCGGCTGCGCAGCAGACGCCCGGAGTCAAAAACCTATGGGCCTGCTTCGCAGTCCAGCGGGAGCAAGCTCCCTCGCCACAAGGGGGCTTGCTCATTTATAGGGTTACAGCACCAGACGCGGCAACCACAGCGAGATCGCCGGAATGTAGGTCACGGCCAGCAACACCAGGAACAGCACGCCGTAGAACGGCAACAGGGCCTTGACGGTGCTTTCGATACTGACCTTGCCAATGGCGGAGCCGACGAACAGCACTGCCCCCACCGGCGGTGTAATGAGCCCGATACCCAGGTTCACCAGCATGATCATGCCGAACTGCACAGGGTCCACGCCGATGCCCATGATCACCGGCATCAGGATCGGGGTCAGGATCAGGATCAGCGGCGCCATGTCCATCACCGTACCCAGGACCAGCAGCATCGCGTTGATGCACATCAGGATCACGTAGCGGTTGTCGGAGATGGTCAGGAACAGGGTGGTGATTTTCGCCGGGATCTGCATCAGCGTCATGATGTAGCCGAAGCTGGCGGCGAAGCCGATCAGGATCATCACGATCGAGATGGTACGCACCGTGCGATGCATCAGTTTCGGCAACTCACTCCACTTGTAGTCGCGGTAAATGCACATGGTCACGAAGAATGCCCAGAGCACAGCGATGGCGGCCGATTCGGTGGCGGTGAAAACACCCGAGAGGATGCCGCCGAGGATGATGAACATGGTCATCATGCCCCACATGGCTTCCCGGCAGATTTTCAGTGCCTGCTTGAGGGGAATCACTTCGCCCTTGGGGTAGTTGCGCTTCTTCGCGAAGATCAGGCACAACACCATCAGGCAGGCGTTCATCAGCAGGCCCGGCACGATGCCGGCCATGAACAGCGCACCGATGGAAACCGTACCGCCGGCTGCCAGGGAGTACAGCACCGCGTTATGGCTGGGCGGGGTCAGCAGGGCTTGTACCGAACCACTGACGGTCACTGCGGTGGAGAACTCCCGCGGGTAGCCGCGGCGTTCCATCTCCGGGATCAGTACCGAACCCACCGAGGCGGTGTCGGCCACCGAGGAACCGGAAATGGCACCGAAGAACGTCGAGGCCATGAGGTTGACCAGTGACAGACCGCCGCGCACGAAACCCACCAGCACACCGGCGAAGGCCACCAGCCGGCGAGACATACCACCCTCGGCCATGATTGCACCGGCCAGGACGAAGAACGGAATGGCCAGCAACGAAAATTTATTCACCCCGCCCGCGACCTGGATCATCACGGCCTGGAATGGAATATCGATCCACCACGCGCCGATCAGCGCAGCGGCACCCAGGGCGTAGGCGACCGGCATGCCGATCAGGATCAACAGGAAAAAACTGCCCAGCAGAATCAGAGCGTCCATTAAGCGGCACCTTCACTTTCTTCGACCAGGTCGAACTGCACGACCCGGCGCTTGCTCTGATCACCGAGCAAGAGTTTTTCCAGGACAAAAATCAGGGTCAGAAAACCACCGACCGGTATGGGCATGTACGTGATGCCGACCCGCAGTGTGGGCAGGGCGCTCATGTACTGATTCCAGGTGGACAGGCAGAGTTTGGTGCCGCCGCTGATCATGAAGATGCAGATCACCGCCATCAGCAGTTGGGAAAACACCGATGCCGCGGTTTTCAAGTGAGGGGGCAGGCGGTTGGTGAGCATGTCCACAGCCATGTGCGCACCAGCGCGGTAACTGGCGGCGGCGCCGATGAACGTGAACACGATCATCAGCAAAATCGCGGTGGGCTCCGGCCAGCTTGAGCCGGTACCCAGCACGTAGCGGGCGAACACGCCCCAGGGAATCATCAGAGCAATTGCCAGGACAGAGAGGCCGGCGACCCAGATGCAAGTCATGTAAATCTTGTCGTTGATGCGCAGCAGCAAATTCTTCATCGGGTTCCACCGTAACCGGGCGCGCCCGTGACATCGGGCGCACCTGGCCTTTTCAAGTACAGATTGAGAGGTGTTACTGAACGGCTTCGATACGCTTGATCAGGTCGGCGTACGGAGCACCGTATTTGGCCCGGATCGGTGCGGTGGCGTCATAGAAGGGTTTCTTGTCGACGGTGATGAACTCAACGCCCGCGGCCTTGAGTTTCTCTTCACTGGCGGCAGTCTTCTTGTCCCACAATTCGCGCTCGTCCAGCTGGGATTGCTTGGCCGCTTTTTTCACCAGGGCTTGCTGCTCGGGGGTGAGTTTTTCCCAGGTGAACTTGGACATCACCACCGGCTCCGGCAGGATCAGGTGGCCGGTCAAGCTGTAGTACTTGGCGTTCTGGTAGTGGTTGTGCTCGAGCATGGTCGGCGGGTTGTTTTCCGCACCGTCGATCACGCCGGTCTGCAGAGCACTGAAGATTTCACCGGTGTCCATGGCAATCCCGTTACCGCCCATGGCGTTGAGGGTCTCGATGAACATCGGGTTGCCCATGACGCGAATTTTCATGCCATGCATGTCTTCGGGCTTGTGCACGGGTTTCTTGGTGTAGAGGTTGCGAGTACCGCCGTCCATCCAGGCCAGGGCCACCAGGTTGAATTCGGAGTTGGTGATCTTGTCGAGGATTTCCTGGCCGATTTCACCGTCGATGATCTTGCGCATGTGTGCCTGGTCACGGAACACGAATGGCATGTTGAAGACGTTTACGTCCGGCACCACCGGCCCAACGATGCCCAGGCTGACGCGGGCCATCTGGACGGCACCGACCTGAAGCTGCTCGATGACTTCTTTTTCCGAGCCCAACACACCGCCGGAATACATCTTGAAGGTGAACGGGTCTTTCTGGCCTTTGCTTTCCTCGACCAGCGTCTTGCCGAGGATTTTTTCCGCTTCCACGGTTGGATAGCCATCAGGATGGATATCGGCAAACTTGATCTCAAGAGCCTGTGCCGCTTGCGCAAGGAAGGCCAGGGGGAGGGCTGCGATCAGAAGCGTGCGTTTGAAATTCATGGTCAATCTCCAGTGTTGTTGTTTTTATGTCTATCGAATGAAGCGGCAATGCAGGTCAGTTGGCGGCGGGTTTCGATCCTCCGAAAGCCGTTTCAGCAAGGCCCTTGACGCCGGGGTTGAGGGCAAACACGCCCCCGGCCAGGGACTGCGGATCAGTGTCGTCGCCAGGTCGGATCGAGGTGACGAACAGGGTGTCCAGACGGCTGCCGCCAAAGGCGCACATCGTCGGTTTCTTCACCGGCACCGCCAAAGAGCGATCCAGTCGGCCATCCGGGGTGAAACGATGGATGAGGCCGGCATCGTTGGCGCAGATCCAATAGCAACCTTCTGCGTCCACCGCCGCGCCGTCCGGGCGTCCGGCCAGGGGCATCATGTCGACGAACAGCCGCCGGTTGGAGGGCGTGCCGCTGTCGATGTCGTAGTCGAAAGCCCAGATCTGCTGGATCAACGGATGTGAGTCGGAGAGGTACATCGTGCGCCCGTCCGGGCTGAAGCCCAGGCCGTTGGGTACGATGAACCCGCTCAGTTGTGCCTCGACTGGCCCGCGCTGCCGGCCATCGAAGCGGTACATCCGCCCCTGATCGGCGTTGGCCCCCATGTTCAGCACCATGCTGCCGGCCCAGAAACGGCCTTGGCGGTCGCAACGGCCATCGTTGAGGCGCATGTCGGTGCGGATGTGCTCGACACTGGCGCACAATTCGCTGTCCAGGCTGCCGTCATCAAAGGGGTGCAGGCGAAAGAAACCGCTCTCCATGCCGGCAATCCAACCCCCGTCCTGGTGACGGGCGATGCAGGCGAGCATTTCGGGGGTTTCCCAGCCTTTGAGCTGTCCGGTTCCGGCATTCCAGCACTGCAACCCACCGCTGGGAATGTCCACCCAGTACAGGGCGTTCTCCTCGGGAACCCACACTGGGCTCTCACCGACGGCGTTGCGTGCATCGACAATCAATTCGGCTTGCATGGCGATTCCTTGGTTCGTTCGTATCCCATGAAAAACAGGCGAATCAGTCGTCGAACGGGCCGGCTGCGACAAAGGCGCCACCCTGGTAGACCCTGGCCGGGTCATCGGCGGCCGGCATCGGCTGCGCTTCGACCTTGTCACGGAAGATTTCGGAGCTGTCCTTGGGCTGGTAGCCCAGGTGCGCGGCCTGGCTGTTGTCCCACCAGACGTCGCGGTTGGCGGACATGCCATACACCACGGTGTGGCCGACTTTCGGGGTATAGAGCGAGCATTCGATCAGTTGGGTGAGGTCGTCGAAGCTCAGCCAGGTGCTCATCATCCGGCGGTTTTGTGGCTCGGGGAACGACGAGCCAATGCGGATGCTCACGGTTTCGATGCCGTAGCGATCGAAGTAAAAACTGGCCATGTCTTCGCCGTAGGACTTGGACAAGCCGTAGTAGCCATCCGGACGGCGAGGGGATAGGGCGTCGAGGACCTCGTCCTGCTTGTAGAAACCGATGACGTGGTTGGAACTGGCGAAGATCACGCGCTTGACGCCATGCTTGCGGGCGGCTTCATAGATGTGGAACACGCCGCTGATGTTGGCGCCGAGGATTTCTTCGAACGGACGCTCTACCGAAACACCGCCGAAATGCAAAATGGCCTCGACGCCTTCCACCAGTTGATGCACCGCCTGTTTATCAGACAGGTCGCACGGCACCACTTCTTCACTTTCATCAATGGCCGGGGCCATGTTGGCGATGTCCGACAGGCGAATGTGGCGGGCGAAAGGCTTGAGGCGTTCACGCAAGACTTTGCCCAGGCCGCCGGCAGCACCGGTCAGCAGCAGACGATTGAAGGGGTGGCGAATGTGTGTCGTAGTCATGAAATTACCTGAGCAAACGGTGAGAGGTATCAGTTGTTATAAGTTGTCGTACGACCGAGAGGGAATATCCTTATCCTACCGTTACCTTGTCAACGTTTGATCGACGAATCGCTCTACAACGGCGTCCCTGCCTTTGGCTGTCGCGTCGCCATGGCCCTTTTGAAAAGCGACCATGGCGACCGATCCCGGCTTAAAGAAGCGAGATCGGGTAGCTGACGATCAAGCGGTTTTCATCGAACTCGTTGTTGCTGAAGTCTCGACGAATCGACGCGTTACGCCATTTCACATTGAGACTCTTCAACGCACCGCTTTGTACGGTGTAGGCCAGTTCGCTTTCGCGACCCCATTCCTTACCGTCGGTGATGGTGCCGGTGTGTACGTTGTCACCGCTGATGTAGCGGTTCATCAGGGTCAGGCCCGGTACGCCGACGGCGGCAAAGTTGAAGTCGTGGCGCACTTGCCAGGATTTTTCCTGGGCGTTGTCGTAGCTGGAGTTGTAGCTGTCGTTGGCCAGGGTGCCGCCGCTGGTGCCGTTG